>Ga0208899_1002407_pt1 | contig 12504 bp, 1 predicted proteins | sample VirMetDEL_Nov_24_FD_184518 | JGI IMG/M metagenome (GOLD analysis project Ga0208899, IMG submission 184518) | Aqueous microbial communities from the Delaware River and Bay under freshwater to marine salinity gradient to study organic matter... | ecosystem: Environmental > Aquatic > Marine >...
TTTATTTAAATTATCTATAATTTCTTTAGCTACTTTTTTTCGTAAAGAACTATTTACTCTTTTATTAATATTAATCCTATTATTATTAAGTAATTTAGTAGCCTCTAAAATTGTAGGCATTCTATCGCCATTACGCATAAAAGCCAGCATAGCGTTAGTCTCACCAAACAGCTTAACTAAATTTCTCCATTCAGGAGTATTTTTATTAGGACATGTCATTATCTACAAGTTTTTAAATGTTCTACTAATTCTTTATATTCTTTAGGACTCACAACCCCTTCATTTAGCATAATTTGTAATTCTTCTTTTTCAGTTATAGTTAAATCAGTATCAATTACTCTAGTTTCATTTAAAGAGTATGTATTTTTACCAGAGTTAAAGTCTTCTATAAAGTTAACTAACTTATCAGATAATTGTATGTCTCTGTTAGTGCCTATTAAGCTCTTTACGAAGTTTAATAACTTATTTAATAACTTACCTAGCAAAGTAGTTTTTTGTTCTGTTACAAGCCTTGTAAGGCCTATTACGAGCATCTCTTCATTTAAAGCTGTTGTATAGTTATTATTTACGTAAGATTCTATGTCAGGATAAATTTGTTTTATTTCAGCTAGTAATTCTTCAAATAATATATTATTAGCTTTTTGTAATCCCATAACAATTGGGTGTAAAAACTCATGTATAGGAGTATCTTTACCTGCTAATCTTGGGTTTATATATACTTTTTTATCTCTATACATACCTGCTTTAGGAAGTGTCTCATCATAAACAACCTTTATACCATACAATCTTTCTAGTCTAGAAGCTATTCTTCTTACTACTTTACCTCCTATAGGCTTTTCTGATTGTAATTGACTTCTTGCAGCATTATCTTCCTCAGAATATCTAAATATTTCCTTTCTATAATGTTTATTCTTTTCTTTTAATATCTCAACTTCTAAAGTAGCTAACATATTCTGACTAGCAGAGTTAGTATTATTTGTAACTTCTATTAATCTCTTACCAAACTCTTTGGCTGTTTTCTTATTTTGCTCAACATAATCTTCTTCAATTTCAAATTGATTTTCATATACTCCAGTATTTTCAAGAGTTATTAAATTTTCAGCACTTAAGACTCTTGTGTATTTTTTAGATTTTAAAAAGTCTATTAATTCTTGATCATTCATTAAATATTCACCTTCATTATTTTGAGGTATTAAATATTTATTAGAGCTTGATTCTGGGATTACAGCGTAAAGACCGTATTCTTTACCTTGCATTTCTGCTGTTTCTAGTAATACCATAACAAATTTTTTCTTTTTCCTGTTAAAACCCATCTCGTCAGCCATCTTAGAAGCATATCCTGTATGCATAATTTCTTGAAATGGTCTACCATCAGGTTTTTCTATAATTCCTATTCTATTAGATTCTATATCTATTTGTTCTCCAAATAATTGTCGACCAAAATCTCTAATAAATTGCCTATCTTTATATACTGTTTTTGTGTTAATGATAGATCCAATGTTTCCTTTATTTGAAGCTAACATTACATTAGCTAAAACTTTACGAGAATTTCGTAATTTTTGTTCAAAATCTATTTGTACTTTTTTTAATTCTTTACTAATTTCTTTTAATCCAGGAGATTCTGTTCCATAACTTTGCGGATCTAAATAATTAGTGTACCCCGTAAAACCAAACCTAGATCTATTTTGTATCATATCTATTACAGTAAGCATTAGTTTAATATCATTAGGTAAATTACGTTGTGCATTCATAATGACATTATCTTCTTCAGGAGAAGATTTAGCTCCTTTAGTGAAAACATAAGAACTACCTCTACCATTACTTTGTAACGATATATCCACAAGTTGCATAAATTTATTATTTCTTAATTCTAAAGCAAAAGAATTATGCTGATATGCTTCTTCTAAAGAAGGGTTATTCCCTATAGATGGTAATAACGTACCAATTTTCTTTGGATCTTTTTTACCATTTTTTTCTTTTAAATACATACCTACTGGATGATTTTTAGGGTAAGTAATACCATCAATAGTAGTTGCTTTTTCAAATACTCTATATTCTTGCATATCTTGCAATTTATTTAAAAGAACTTGTAATAATAAATCTTGCCCTTCTAAAATTTTCATATTATTCTTAGTAACTACTTCTGGATTATAAGTTTCTACAGGAGCTTTACTTCCGGGTTTTCTAGTATGTTTTACATATTCAAATTTACCAGGTATTTTTTCAGTAATTAGTTTACCATTTTTAGTATCAATACCTATATAATTTTCAGTACTTAAGACTTTTTTATTATTTTCAATTAAATTAGTAATCACTAAAGATAATATCATATCTTCTATAGCAGCATTCAAAAAATTAATGTTACTCAAACTCACTAAATAAGGATTTCTACTTGCTCCTCCTGCAGATACCCAACCATTTTTTATAATTTCTCTTATATTATTTTTATGAGTAACACTTAATGTTGGAAATAAAGCAGATAATATAGAATTTAAATTATTCAAAGCCTCCATAGCTTTATTTATAGAGGGGACATTAGACATATTATCATTAGTAAATAAGCTTTTAGATCTTTCTTTTTCTAAATCTAAATTTATTTGTGTTGTTAATAATTTATCTTGTAATACTGGTAATTTTCTAAGCGGAGATAATGTTCTAGCTGAAGATGATAATTCATCTGAAAAACTCTTAATATTTTTAAATAATACTACACCGACATAGTGCTGGACTTTTAATATTTTTGATCTATGTTTTGATTTTTTTATAAATTTACCTAATTGATCCATATTCATACCATAAGTCAATGCAAGAACATCTTTTACATCTTCGATAGTTACATTTTTCTTATCGTTTGCATTACTTTTTTCATAATCTGTAATAGATTGACCAGCTAATCTACTAAACAACTTATCTATCCTATACCCAACACCTAAATTTACTTTTGCACCCTCCTTTAATATAGGCTGATTCATAATATAAGCTATAGTATCTAAATCAACACCTAAAGATAAGAACGCTGCTATACTTTCAATAGTAGCACTTGTAGAGTTCATAATCCAGGTTATTTGTTCTTTAACATTATCTATATAACCATTTATAATAGTATCACCTAAGTCAAAAGTTTTATGTTTATGGTTTATTGTTGTAAATCTTAATTTATTTAAATTTGTACCTAAGAAAGAAATACCCTTTTTAAGTTCTATAGAAGATTGTTTTACAGGTCCTGAATATGTTTGTTTTTTACCATCAACATCTTTATAGACTACTTCAGCTTCAAAAGTTATAGTATCTTGTGTAGAATCAATAGGTGCTTCTTGTGGTTCTGTTAAATACTTTATTGATTCTATATCTTGTAAAGATACTTCAATATTATCACCTAAAGTAATAGGAGCACTAAACATCCTATAAGCTAACTGTTTCATAAAATTAGCTTGTATACCTATACCTAAAGCACCTTCAAAGTTATCTTTATGGTATAAAGCAGCATCAAGAATATTATTAGGATCTCTTTGTTGTTTTAGGGTAGTTAATCCTACAACTAACTTAAGCTTAAGTTTTACTCCTACAGAAGGATGTTCTAGTAATAATTTTTCTATTTCCGGAGTAACCTTTAGTTTATTTTTTTTAACATCTTCTAATTTAATTCCTAGATTTTTTAATGTACCATCTTCATTTTTTAAAATCTCTTTAAAAACTAAATCGGAATTTATAGCATCTTCTAAAGTATTATCCAATTCTTCTTGAGATGTAAAATTAACGTTTTCTAATACGGAAGTAAAGTCACGCTTAATATAATTAAAATCAATAGGAGTATTCATAGAATTCCTATTTTTAGAAGCAGTAATTACAGATAAATAAATATTGAATTTTTTATTTAAAAGGTACTGTTTTTCTAAATTTAAAAGTGATCTATAAATACTACGCTGATCCTTATCATTTATATCTAAATTTTGTTTAGCTTGTGCAGTTTTTTCTAGGAAGTTATCTACCCACTCTAAATTTGAAGTATATCCAACAGGATAATTTTTAATTGCATCTATACCAATACTATTTAGATATTCTGAATCTAAATCTCCTGAATAAATTTCCCTTCTTATAGTAAATAAGGAGTCAATATCAAAGTCAGAACCGTGTATAGCTACAACTTCTTCAGGGACAATAATTCTGTTAGTCTGTTGTTTAGTTAATGGATCAATTCCAGCACCAGCAATAATCTTTACAGCTAAAGCTGAGTGTATACCAGTAGTAGGTATACGAACTGAAACACCTTCACTAAATAATTCTTTTAGTTCTTCACTTATTTCTTCAAACTTTTTATTTATTAATATTTTACCATCTTTAAAACCTCTTTTATCTAACCACCATTGAGGCGCTATAACTTCTGTATAACCATCTTTATCTCTGAATTGTAATTTCCTTGGTATGAGTATATCTGAAGAATCTTCGTTACCATCTAAATCTTTCAGATAGTCTTTCACCATTTGCCTTTCTTCAGAATTATTTACTTTGTAAATATCTAATAAATTATCTATATTATTTAATAAGTTAGTTACATCATCACCTTGACTAATTTGAGTTTTTAAAAGTATTAAAACTTCTTTTACTAAATAAGGTAATTTATGGAAAGTTTTTACTTTGTTTCTTTGATTCTCTGATAAAGAATCATAAGACAGAGTTTGATTACCCATATCAAATACTTCTACGCCATAAGCAGATTGTGCAATTAGTTTATTTCCACTAGCTTTTATATCTACAGTAGCTTTACTGAATAAATTAGCCAATGTAATAATACCTTTACCCCTTAATGATGGGAAAGTAATATCTACACCATTTTTTATAAGTTCATATGGTTTAGCATCTGTATCTTTTGCATTTTCTAAAGCTCTTTCTAATTTAAGTTTTATAGAATCTACATTTGGAATAATTTCTCCAGTATCAGGATCTTTAGTAAATAAAGATTCTATTTTTTCTAAATATTCCAATCCATTTTCTATTAAGCTAGCATCTGTGTTATATAAATCAAGAGCTTCTACATAGTTTAATTGGTTTGTAGGGACAAAGAAATTTAACTGAGAGAAATTACTAACAATACCCTCTTCGTGGAAAGGATTATACTGAATTCTTATAAATTCATTATATACTTGCACAACAGATTCAGAGTTTATAAGTTCTCCTTGCTTAGCTATTTGTTTAGGCTGTCCTACCTTCATAGCAGAATTAAAAGCAGCATAATCTATTTGACTCTCATTTAAATCTACTAAATTATTATATTCCAATAACTCTACATTAGTTATAGAATTATCAAGCATTTTTTTGTATAAGGTATTATATCTAGCTAATTCTTTATCTTTAAGACCTTTTGATTCCATATCTTTTCTTAACTCTGAAAGCCTAGGAAACATTCTAGCTAACTCATCTGTAACAATAAATAATGCTGTCTTTAGATAAGTTGTTGCTCCTGTCTTACTTGGAGCAAAAGATACAATTTTAATAATATCTTTTAGATTGTAATCTGCAGTACCTCTATGTATACCCCTTAGAGTACTAGGAGTACCTATAGTTACACCATCTGTTATTTCAGCACTCATACCGTTAATACCTGCCATCATTTTAATACCCTGAGTAACTTCATCATAGTATCTTTCAACATCTTCTAAAACTGCAACATTAGAAATTTCTTTATTCCCAGTTCTATGTAATTGTATTTTGCCGGTAGGATTTATATGTTGTTTTTTACCAGGAGATTTAATACCATTCATTCTTTTAATTAGAGTATCTATGTCTTTTGTTAGATATGCCGAACTAAAAACTAGGGTATTTAGGTGGAAACCATTCAAATAATTATTTAAATAAAATAATTGGAATACTTCGTACATTTTTTGAGCTGCACCATTCTTTATAAATTCTTCATCTACTAAATTAGATAAATCTGCTTTGTTTATATTTTTTGTACCCTCTAAATAATTATTATTTTTTAAATATTCATAAACTCCTCCGGCTCTAAATAATTGAAAATAATCATTATTCCCATATTCTCTTTCAAGTCCTTGACTTTCAGCCCTACGAGAATCTTTAATCATGGCAGAATCTTTAGTAAGAGGATTTAAGAAATCTAATTGATTTAACTCATTTAACATAGCTAAAAAAGCTTCCCTCATTTTAGGTTCTTGCGCTTTTTTAAATTCTTCAAAATTTTCTTGTTTAAAATATCTTTTGCTTTTATTAAATCCTTTAAGTTTAGACATATTAGGATCATTATAAAAGGCATCTTCCAGCCGCTTAGCTTTATTAAAAATCTTAGCAAGAGTTTCTACAGAGTTATTAGAATTATCTTTATGATGCAGAGAAGCTAAATTTATTTGGGCACCTGTATCGGAAGGTCTATCTGATTGTATATAAAGAAATTGATTATATCGTAAATCTTTTTTCAGTTCGCCCCTAGGTAATGTATTATTTAATACACCTATAAAATTAACAAAAAATCTGTGACTAAACATATGCGCCATAGCCATTTGATCATATGATTTACCTTTAAAAGCCATGTTTTCAGGAGTAACATCTTTGAAATAATCAAAATCTAGGGATTTATAAATTACTCCACCATTTTCATTTAAAAAGTAATTATTTACAGTATTAAAATTTTCTTCTTTTAAAAATTCTGGTATTTCACTTCTAGATTGATTTTTTTGTAAACCATTTAACACATCAAATACAAAAGAACCAACTGTTTGTGAAAATCTTAAGTTATTATTTTCATCTCTGTACATTAGAGATGTCATCTGTTCACTATTAGTATATAGGGCATTAGCAGCTCTATTTAAACTAGATTGATTAAATAAAAAATTTCTAGAATTTATTTCACTTATATCTAAACCATTTAATCTAACTTCGCTTGACTTTAAGTGTATTTTTAAATTTTTTGAAAAATCTTCAAAGGTTTTTATTAATTGTGTTTTAAATTCAGATCTTTGGTTAGCTGTCAAACCATCAAATATAAGTTGTCCTAATCCTAAGGAGTGCATAATTTGTTCTGGAGCAGTATTGGATAAATCATTTTTAACAGAATTTATAGCACTAACCATATCACTTTGTTCTTTAGAACGTAGTATGCTTTGTATATAATTTACTATATTTCCTTTAATTTTATCAGCATAGCTAAAAACAGATAATTCTTTAGGTCTAAAAGCATACCTCATATTCTCTACGTCATAATCTGGTCTATAAACTCTATACTTCTTCATAGTAGAAGCTAATGGTGTTGTAGCACTTTGAGAAACTATTTCATGTATAATACGAGTAATTGTTTCTGAAGCTTCTTGTATTTTTTTTATTGCTATTATATGGTTTCTTAAATCTTTCTTTTTGCTAAATGCTTTAGCTATTAATGGGCTTTCCTCCATAAGTTTATTAACATATAGATCAAGTACTGTAAACTTTTCCCCAGTCTCTTCATTTAATTTAACTAAATCCCTAAAGTTAATAACTACTTCTTTAGTAAATGTATATAATTTACCATTTTTTATTTCTAAAGCATTAATAGGTAACCCCTTTATACTTGGAGGATCTTGGGACATGTCATTAATAGCTTGTAATAGCATACCATATATATAATAAGCATCAGAATTTTTATCTGATGAATTAAATAGTTCTTTAACATTATCCGCAAACTTATTAGGATCACTATTTAATAAATCAGAACTAATTCTTCTAAAAGTAACTTTTTCAAAAATGAACCTACCGTCTTCTACATTCTTTAATAACTTAAATTGTGCTCTCAATATCCTAGTAATAGACTCTGATGCGTCTATTTGTTTAGCTGGGATTATTTCGTTATTTAAATTTAAAGCTTGTGGAGTATTTTCATGATCTTCTTCAGCAAAAGCACCTTCTTCATCTAGTTTTTGGGCAGATTCTTCTGGTGTTACGTATGTATAAACTTTATTATTTACACCAAAAGCATCAAAAAGATCTATAATTAATTGTTTTAAGGTATTAAATCCTTCCCTAGATTTGGAGCCAAAAACTATCTCTTGATATTTAATTTTATTTTTTAAAAATGCAGCCATAGCATAATCAGATTCTCCCAATTCTCTAGCATCTAAAATCATCCTATCCGTAGCATTAGTAAAAAAGTCTATAGTAAGACTATCATTAGAGTTAGCTGTTTTTAAATTATCCTCATAATCTTTAATAACTTTTTTTGCTTTTTCTGAAACATTTTTCTCTTTTGATTTAGTATTTAAATACTTATTTAAAGCCCCACCTATGCCATACAAAGGAAGTCTATACATAACATCATTCATAAATAATTCTTCATTATTTACTTCTGTAAGCGCTAAATCTTTTATAAGTTTTGTTGCTGCTTGCTCTCTTGCTCCTGCCTCTGAAGGGTCAGTAGTCATAAAATGTTTTGAGGTATTCTTCATCCATTTAACCCCTCCTTTAGAAGGTGTTCTTAGGTTTTGAGAATATTTACCATTTTCTATATCATTAAAAACAATATCGTAAAAACTTTCATTATTCTTTAGTAAGAAATTTAGGTGTTTACTTAAGAAAGACTGTAACCAAATAAAGAACTTCTTAAAAATATTAATATTTTCTTGGTTAGTTACTCTAAAAATTTGGAATCTTTCAGCTAAATATTCTTCTATTTCTACTAAAGAAGGATTTAAACCCTTTGCTTGTAAATCTCTCTTAGCTCGTTTCAATAAAGCATTACGCATTTTAGGAGGTAAATACATATCAAAAATTCTATGGAAGGCCTCGTGCCTAAGCACTACATTACTTACTCCTTCAGAATTTGCTAATAATGAAATAACACCATCTACATATGCACCATAGTTATTATATTCTTTACCTAAGACCATTAAAGTACCTATATGAAGCTTTAAATCTTCTAAGGTCATATCAGGCATAAATTTTTGTAGTTCTCTTAGAACTTGCTCAGGCGTGTTTTTGGTATATCCTAATATACCAATATCTACTTTCTTAGAAAATTCTTTAACATCATCACCAAAGATATCATCTAAAGTTTCATCACTATCTATATCTAGATCTTCATCTACAGTATCTTCCTCTACAACTTCTTTTACAGAAGGTGTTTCTCCGTTTGATATACTAGGTTTTGATTCTTTATATTCTTTTATAGATATAGATGTTGGGCTTATATTAGATATACCACTTCTTAAATTATTAAAGACCTTAACTAATTCAGCAGGAGCTGAATCTTTTATAGTGCCATCCTCATTAAGATGTTCTTTTTTTATCTTATTTATTTCGTAAGCGGGTATATTAACTCTTAAACCAAAAGAACCTTCTTTAGTAGGGTTATGTACGGATTCACCATTTTTAAAATTTTCCGGGGATGTAATAGCACCTAAAGCATCTTTAATATTTATATAACCTACAACATCCTCATTGTTACCACCTATAGCGTATAAAGGAATTAATGGGTTCATAGTTTTTAAAGAAATACCCTTTCTTTTTATATGTTTTTCCCCTTCCTCATTAATTTTATTAACAACCTTAAAGAAGTTAAAGTAATTCTTACCTACTTTTACCCTTCTATTAGGAGAAGCTAAATCATTTAAGCCTACTTGAGCAGGACCACTTGTTTTAGGTATTACTCCTGTTAAAAGAGCTTGAATAGCTAATTCTTCTATGTTAGCTATACTTGAATTTAAATCTTTAGGAGTAACTACAGTTATTGTATTTGAAGGTATTTTATTTGATATGACACCTTTACTCTTAGCATATGCTGGTCTGTTTCTTTTCATTACAGCATTTTCTGCCCTAATTTCATCTTCAGTTGTTCTAAAGAATTCTACTTCAGGTTCCATTAAAGGATTGCCATTCTCATCTATAGGTATTTTAAATTTCCTACTTTTATTTTTAGTTGCAAGACTTGAAATATCAAAAGTGTAAGATACCAGAATATGAAATGCTGTAGGAGAATTACTATTAGGTTCTTTACCTGCTACTTCTATTGTTTTCCTAGCTTCTAACATACCACCAGATGTAGCTGTATACGCAAAAGTAAAACCATTATCAGTAAATAATTTAACAATATCTACACCATTAGCCTTCTTCTCTTCAAGAAGATTTGAAGCTTCTTTTGCTGTTAATTTCTTTACTTGTGTATGCGGTAAAGCTACGTGGGCATCTTGAGAATCAAATACTTTATAGTCATCTTGTATAAATGAATTTTTTGCTGTATGTGTAACAGCATAGTTATTAACTTTAGCTATTTGCTCATATATTCTATCTTTATTTTTTGACTTATTTATTTTATCTATAATATTATTGTAGATATCTATAGAATAACTTTTATTTTCAGAAGCTGTTAAAATACCTACAAATAAACTATGCCAAGAATACTCTATAGGCTCCCCATTAATTGTAGTTTTATAGTTTTCTGCATTTCCATATTTAATATCTTTAAAACCTAAGTCAGAAAACATCCCCTCTAAAACATTAATATCTTGTAGGAAACCACGTAATTCGGTAATTTGTGAATCTTTTTCTTCCACTCTTTTACCTACAAATTTTATAACTTGATAAACTTCATTAGTTTTATTAGTTATTTTATTTTTTAATTTTACTTTTACAACAGCAAAAGGACTACCGGGCTCTATAGCCATAGTATTTACACTAGAAGTAAATTCTCCATCAGAACCAGGCTTATAAGCTATTAAAGTGGGTAATGATTTAAAGTCTTTCTTAGCTTGTTCTAATCCAGCATCTGTAGCTACATAAAATTTTTCAAATTTTACATCTTCTACTTGACTATTTACAGTAGTATATAAGTTACTAAAAAGATTACGAACTTTAGTTAATGTGTCTGAAACATTGGAAATATTTAAGTAGTTATAGTGATATTTAATAAGGTTATAATCTTCTAAAATAGCTATTCTTTTAGGCCCTTTGTGTTTGGCTAAATCTTCATCAGTATAATAAGGTTTATTATTTATAAAATCTTCTGGGCTTAGTTTAGTTTTACCAAATTCTTTACGTCTAACAGCTACTTCTACATATGTTTTACCTATTTTTAATAGGGCAACTTCTTCATAAACAGAATCTGCAGGATCTCTAAAATCATCAGGTAAATTTTTACCTTCAGTTCTCCTGAGCTTTCTATTTACTATAATTATTTTATTAGATTCTGTACCTTTCTCCTGAGCTTTCTTAAGACGTACTAAATTATTGTTATTAGAATGCCAGTCACCTGACTCATCCTGGATAATACCTTTTTCTAAGTTTAAGTATTCCTTTACTTTAGAAATATCTTCAAAATCAGCAACTAATTGGAGATTAGTTGAGCTATCATTATAATTTATAAATTTATCCCTAACTTTTTTCCCATTTTTGGAGTGAGCCATCACCCCTATTATAGAAGGTATATTACTAATAAAAAATAACATATCCGCTTCAGACATGTCTTTAGAAGATGAGGTTTCATAAAACTCCATGATTATATCCCTAATAGAGGTATGATTACCACTAATAACCTTCTTAATTATGTACTCATTAAACCTCTTTATACTTTCTAAACTACAAACCATTTTTATTCTTCTTTACATTTTTTAAACTCATTAAAAAAATCATCTTCAGCTTCTTTACTACTTCTTTCATCTTCTGCAGAATCCATAAGTTCTTTATGATATCCCGCATCATCTAATAAATCACTAATAGCTTCTTCAGCATTAACATTTTGTTTTGAACCTTCTTTTGTTGTATCACTCACTTTTTCTCCTGTATTTCCACCTTCATCATCATATTCTACTTCCGAAGTAATTTCTCCGTCATCATTAATTTCCTGATTATCTTCTTTTTCTTTTTCTTCTTTAGTACTTTCTTGAGTTCTTCCTCTACTAACTCCATATGCTTCTTTTAAGATAGAAACAAAATTAAGAAAGTCTTTTATATTTTGAGCAATTTTAGCATTTCTTAGAGTAGTTGTTACCTGTGTATTTAACTCCTCTTTAGTAAAATTAGTTTCTATTCTAGAGATATCGTTTGTTCTAAGATTTATATAATTTTTTGATCTAGATGTTGCTGTATATAAAATTTCATTTATATCAGCATAAGTGCCTCCTACGTAATCTTTACTATAAGGTATATCTATAAATACAGAATTCCAATCATCTCCTTGAGAGGACTCAACAGTATGTACTTTATCCTCCGGCACACCTAAAGATATATATTTTCCTCTTTTTTCTGATGTAGTAATAACAACAAAATCTTCATTATTTTTTAAGTGTTCTTTTATTCTAAAAATAAAAGAGTCATCATCATGACTAATAGCTACACCTTGTGTATGTTTACTATCGTGTTTATGTAAAAATTTTTGACTCTCAAAAACATTATCTCCCCCAGCCTTTTGAAATATTTTTTGAAAGTCAGCTATTTCACCATTAGTTACTCTTAAAGGTATAGATAGTGTTGGTAAATAGTGTATATCATTAGAAAAGGGATCATAGTCTAATTCTGATAATCTTTTAGGAA
>Ga0208899_1002408_pt1 | contig 12504 bp, 16 predicted proteins | sample VirMetDEL_Nov_24_FD_184518 | JGI IMG/M metagenome (GOLD analysis project Ga0208899, IMG submission 184518) | Aqueous microbial communities from the Delaware River and Bay under freshwater to marine salinity gradient to study organic matter... | ecosystem: Environmental > Aquatic > Marine >...
AACCAGGACGTATGCAGCTACCCTGCCTCCGCAGCAGTTCAAACCCAAATACTGGGTTTTGCAGCAGGAACCACTATCCGCGATAAGAACTGCGAACGCCTCAAACTATCGAGGGTTCTGTATTTCTCGGGCATGAAGGTAGCGGCGGTCTCTTTACTGTGTCAAGACCCCAGAGTATTCTCTGCTATGAATATGGCAGGTACTCCTTGCCCTTACATGGGTAAGATAGGGGATGAGGCTACAGCTCTGTGGGAAGCTAACCCAAAGAAGAGACCAGACTACAAACAACTTAAGCGGTCTAACGAAGCAAAAGCAGGGCGTTGGAAAAGGGTTCGCGGAGAAGTAACGTGGGTTCCTGAAGATGAAGAAGATACTGACGACTAGCTTACTGCTAGTCTTTCCTTTCTTACAGGCAGACATTACTAGAGAAATTTGTCTAGCTAATCCTAACTGCACTATTAAAGAGCAAACAACAACAGTAGAGACAAAGATTACGTCAGGTAATCTTGTGCCTGAGCTTAAAGATTGGCAAATGTCTGGGGACGCTACGACTACTACAACAGACGAGTTTGACTACTGTGAAGCAGGAGAAGCTTGTACAGGCTCTCAAGGTGGTACATTTAGCACAGAGATAGACTTCTCTGACGAGATGACAAAGGATGAGATTAACGCAGGGTTTAACTTTAACTACGGAGTAACTGTTAATAGTCACAGCAGCAACATAGACTTACCTCTGTGTGCTAACACGACAGGAGATTGTAAAGATACTGTTAAAATTAACGTAGTTCTGACAGAGAACAGTATAGAGATAGGAGAAAGTTTCTCTCACGAGTTTGTAATAGATTACGGAGACCAATACAACTATCAGTTCTCTCAATCTATTGGAGCGAACAACTACGAACAGTTGTCTGCTTGGTTGTCTCTCTACGGTATAGATGACGGATACCCTGAAGGTATGTGGGGGCCACAATTTATAGACCCATACCTGACCTTAAATTATACGTCTATCGAGTACATTACAAACGAGATATACAACGTCATAGAGTCTGTAATAGACGATGAACAAACGGATTTAATTGTAGATATTATTACTCAAGACACAGAAACAAACGAGTGGGTGCTGGTAGACACTGTGTCAGAAGAGGAGGAGGCAGCAGCTTTACTAGCAGAGCAAGAAGCAGCTAGGTTAGAAGAAGAACGCCTAGCACAAGAAGAAGCTGACAGAATAGCTGAAGAAGAAAGATTGGCTGAAGAAGCGAGAATAGCTGCAGAGTTACTGGCAGAACAGGAAGCAGAAGAAGAACGAGAGGCTACAGTAGTTACTATAGCTGCCAGTGAAACAGAGATACAGTTTGAGGACACCTCAGACGATATGTTTAACGAGCCTTTAGAAGTAGCATTTACAGCAGGGCCAGAAGGCCCGATTGATTTTGCTGATACTACCGATACTTTTAGTTCTGCGGTACTAGAAACAGCAGTAGATATACCCCCTCCAGAGGTAGATTTTGCAGGGTTTGAAGAACCTGCCTTAGAACCCCCTTTAGAAATGGCTGTAGAAGCTCCTGAGATGCCCTCTATTGAGAGCATAGAAGCTGAGATAGAACCTGATATAGAAGTCGTTGAAGAGCCTTCTACAGAGTCTCCTGTGGCTTCTGAAACAGTAGAAGAATCTACCCCTGAACTAGTGGTTGAGAGTACCACAGAAGAAGAACCTAAAGCAACAGAGATTGCACCAAAAGAGAGCAAGAAAGAACGTGTAGCCAGGAAAGTAGCTGATAGGGTAATGACCACTCTAGCACAGACGTACAACATAACAATGCAGAACGTAGCTTTAAGTGTTATGGGAAGGCAGACAGATATTACATCTTACAATCAACAGATGCTTGACGCATCTAGTTGGTATCCTGACATGCAATTAGAGGGAGGTACGAACTACGACCACCCTAGTCAGATATACATACAAGCAGCAGCTAATCAAGATATGGCAGAGTTGGAGGCTATACAATGGAGATAGAATACAAAGGAATGAAGCTAGAGGGAACTAAGCTTCTGGTTATTGCCCCACTATTGGGCACAATACTAGGAGGTCTGTGGGGAGGCTTTGAGCTGTTTACACGCTACCAATCTATGGAAGAGAAGATAAACGCTTATGTCGCTCCTGATATATCTGAAATAGAAAAGCTGGTTGCTGTATTCCAGAAAGAGACTACCAACGCTAAAGACTTAATGATGGAGTCTCGTAACCAGACTAGAGAAGATATTGCTACGCTGTACAAGAACTTAGACAAACAAGACCTGCGTAACAGGTCTAATGTAGAGTCTGTGAGAGAAATGATTACAGCATTCGAAGGTAGACTAGCAGACAAGATGGCTAGACTAGACGAACAGCAGGACGATTTAGAGTCTAAGCTTGACCTACGCATTAAACGTGCTTTAGAAAACCCTTTAATGAAGTAGCTAAAACAGCTTCTTACTCTTAAACAGTTTCCTAGCCTTAGCTCCTACGCTTTCGCTGTTCTTTATCTTATCTAGTTTCTCTTGGAGTTTCCTGTTTTGTTCTCTTAGAGCGTCACGTTCTTGACGTAGGTTCTCTATGTCTCTCATTAAAACATTTATAACTCGCATTGTACTATCCTCTAACATCTTGTTCTTTAAAGCTCGCATGCTCCTCCTGAACAGGCTAATTCTGGTTGCACAGAAGTATTATCTCCTGACTCGTAATCTTTTAATAGTTCCCAATCTAACGATTTGGGCATGTCTTTTTGTAATTGTTTATATGTTTGGGCATCTATCTCTTCGTAAGGTGCTTGCACGTAAGTATGCTCACTTACAGGAAGAAAAGAGATACCCGACATAGTTTCAAAGTTTCTGTACACGTAAGCTGACACATCTAAGAAGTCTTCTTTCGTGTAGTAAATCGTTACAGAAGGTTTATGTTCTGTGTAGTAGTCATTGTATAACTGCCACATAGTCAACTGCTCTACTGCATCGACATCTTTAACACAGACACTACTCTTAGGTGCTTTCATAGGAAACGAAAACACTATGTTCTGGTCGTTCATTGTGTCCTGTTCCCACGGTATACCTTGGTCTTTTAAGAAGTTAGTTAGTGGGTCTTTTATGTCGTTCCTAACCCTTCTTATATAGTATGGAGAAAACCTAGGGTGTACTCCTGAAGACGTATCGCACAACTGAGACACAGTTCCAGAAGGTTTAACACACGTTGTAGCTGCAGCTCTCTTAATACCTATCTTTGAAGCGATAACTTTGTTGTGTTCTACACAAACTTTTTGTAGGGTTTCTAACCAATCTATCATCTCGTCTGTACGAACAACAGACAGTTTCTGCCCACTGAGCAAGTTGTGGTCACAACACCCTGTTAGAGACACACCTAGCAAAGCTTCTTCTTCACAGTTAACCTGCCACCTTTTTGACAGAAATTTAAAGTCAGTTAGACTAGCCTGTAGTGTGCCTAAGAAAGTTGCGTGTTTAATCTTTTGAATTAAGGTTTCTTTTGTATCCTCTGGTCTGATTATAGCTTCTGTTAAGTTACAGAACTGTGCAGGTCTTAACAGTATCTCTGAACAAGGGTTACAGCCCCAATCTTGGTTTTCATCTCTGCGGTGATTTATGTACTTAGTTACGGCTGCTTGTCTGTTAAAGATTCCACGCTCTCCGTTTTTATCCTCGAACAAAGACACCATCTCTCGCATAAATGAGTTAACATCTGGCTTGCAAGTGTACGCAATCGAGTTGTTAGCCAAGGCTCTGTGCGGTGCGCCTCCTTCTTCAATGGGAAGCCACCACTGAGAAGCCTTAGCACCACGCAAACGCTCGTCAGTAAGGTTACTAAGAGAGATAAGAGCAGAACGACGAACCCCTCCAACAACCACGATATCAGCAATCTTACATACAACATCATGCACCTCTAAAGTTGTAAGTTGTCTGCCTGCAGCAGACTTAAATGTTTCTACTGTGTATAAAAATAAATTATTTAAAGGCTCTGGACCCGAAGCTCTGCCTCCAAATGTTTTTAATCTAGCTCCTGCTGGTCGTATTTGAGACAAGTCCCATTTAGGTATTAGACCTGTGTACAGCAAAGAGATAAGCTGTCGGTAAGCTTTAGCCCACCCTAACTTAGAATCTTTGACTACTATTGTGGTGTCTGTTTCTTCTATCTCGTGAGATATTAAAGGTAACTTATTAACGTACTCACGCTCTACTGAAAAACCTACACCTGTACCGCACATAAGTACGTAAACAATCTCTGAAAATACTTTTTGGTTGTCTATTGGAACGTAAGCGCAGTTGTACCCTGCTACATTGTGAGCCTCTAACGCCTCTCCTGCTGACATCATAACACGCATTGAAGGCATTACTTCCATTCTACGAACAGCCTCCATAGCTTCTGTTAATTCTTTAACTAGCTGTTTGTCTTTTTTTCCGCTACCCCACCCTGTATTTTTAGGCAGTCGCTCTAGCCAGAAATCTTTTACGCGGTCTACTGTCTCGTCCCAAGTCTCTCTTCTTCCTAAATCGTCACGGTATCGAGAGTATCGTGATTGATGTATGTACTCCTGGTATAAATTCACTTAGTCTAGCTCCTCATATAATTTTTTCATTTTAGCGTAAGTTTTAGGAAACTCTACAATGTCTATGTCTCTGCCTAGTTTAGTACACATAGACTGAGCAGCCTCTACAAATGTAGCTGCAAGGTAAGCTATGTCTTTATCTGGCAGTTTAGGTGCAGGCTGTACTTTTTTCTTAGTAACTTTTTTAGTAGTGGTCATATCTCTTCTACCTCGTCATCTTCTAGTTCTGGTTCATCTATAAATTTACTGCGTTTTAACTTAAATTTTTCTTGGAAAGCCTCAAGTAATTCTTCAGAAGAAATCTCTAGTATTTCCACAATTAAATCAGGGTCATAGGTATTGGCTACCTCTTCCATAAGTTCATCGTGTGTTAACATAGTTATCCGTACTCTTTCAGTAGGTACTCCATAGAAACTTCCATCAGGTCGTAGTCCCCGTTGTTGATTTCGTGTTTCATCATAATACCCGACCAGCTCTGTGCATTCTTTTGTGGGCCTAGATATTCGTGGTAGTCTTGATAGAACCGACCGCAGACTAGCCCCCTTCTCCGTTGACCAGTACATGTGTATATCTCTCCTGTTTGTTTAGTTTGCTGGTGTCCCATTGTAAAACTGTGACCTAGATTCTTTAGCTTGTTCTCTATCGAGCCTCCGATAGCGTTTGACATAAGGCTAGAAGGATTAACAAAGTAGTGCGAGTAGCAGATACCATCTAACTCTACAATCTCTAAGAAGTCGTATGTGTGTACGCCTACGTCTGCTAAAGGATTAAAGATTAGTTCTTCGATTGAAAGGTAATTGTTTAACATCCGCATACCCGCAGAAGCAGACGCTCTGACAATACGTTGTTCGTGATTACCTAAACAGTAATGTATCTCTGGGTCGTACTTAGGGGTTCGCAAAGTTTTGAGAAAGTTATTCATCTCTCTCCACCCTACGTCTAAGTCTGCCTGTACGTCTTTAGATTCCCACCCTTTATCTCCTGGTTTATCGTAGCTAGACAAGGAAGGCATGTCCCACCAATCACCAATAATGATAATCTTTTCTGGTTTATGTTTCTTCAAGTACCGCGCTGCAGCCGTAATGTGGTCTGTCTTAGACTCGGGGAATATCTGAGTATCAGGTATCATTGCGTGTTTCATAGTTTTAGCCACTCCTTAGGCATCTCTACACCTACTGCTGAATCAATAAACTGTTTGTCGCACCAACCTGTGTATCGCATAGTTTTATTGCGAGTTACCCAATTGTCGTACATGAATAACATTTTAAAATTATCTTTGTTTAGTTCGTTGTCACTTGCTAGAACAGCAAGGATTTTAGTTCTTCCTGCGGAGTCCCACTTACCTTTGGCTTCCACCCAGATTCCCAACTCGGGGAGCCAGAAATCAGGTGTATAACTAGCCAACCTGCCAACATCGTTGCTACCACAAGCCTGACATATGCCCCGTTTTGTCGGATAAATGTACTTAATTTGTTTCGGTTCGTATTCAAACGCAACACCTTTCTCCTCTAATTTAGCTGCTACGTTTTGTTCGTATTGAGATTTATAAGGGGCTAGTAGCTGCGCTCTCCTTGTTCTCTTCTTCTTCAACTTTGAACGGGCACTCGTCTGGGATTTTTTTCCATATCCATAAGAGTTCGCAGTTCGCGTTGAACTTTTCTTTCCAACCATCAAGAAATTCCTTCTTGTAAAATTCTTCAACAACCCTCTGACATTCCCCATTACTTTGACCGATAGGTATGTACCTAGCAGCTTTGATTTTTCCTATACCATTGATGCCTGTTATGTTATCGACCTTATCTCCTTCGAGCATCTGTCTCCAGAACACAACTCTAGCTTCCTCTTCGTCAACAAATGACAAAGTTCTAGTCCCTATGTTGTAGTGGTATCCTGGTATCTGTTTTAAATCTTTATCTACAGAAACAATAATAGGTATTTGGTCACTGTCTTTCGCGTCTTGCGCTGCATGGCCAAAGAAATCATCTGCTTCGCAACCTTGGGTAAAGTACCCTTGGTGATATTGCAGAATGTAATCTTGTATAGCTTGCAGATGTGTAGGCTTGTGCTCTTCTTTTCTGTTGGCTTTATATTCTGGGTCTATGTCTTTTCTGAAGTTTGGTACTTCAAAGTTCCCTGTTAGGAAACAAATGTAACTAACTCTAGCGTCAAAGTGCAGTGACATCTCGTTTGAGATGTTTCTTATTAGGCTTTTACAATTTTCTAACGCGTGTTCTACTGGCTGTAGCTCACGTTCCCACTCTATGTGTTCTTCTGGTAAGTGTTTTAAAGCTTCTTTCTTTGAGTCGAAAGAGGCTCCCCTTTCAGGGAGCCGTCCATCAAAGTACACTCTTCTCTCTGCTGCGAATCCTGCTCGATATGCGAGTATATCGCCATCAAAGAGCAAGTGTACACTACCCACACTAACTTGCCTTCCTCAAAGACTCAGCACCTTCTTCCCAAGAAGAATGGGGAAGTTCTTCTTTAGGTAATCTTGCTTCTTGTTGAGCAAGTTTTCCAGTTAAATAATCCTCGTAAACCTTACTGGTTTTTAGGATTGTTTCTGGAGTCCACGCATCGTCTCTGTTGTGAGACTCAACTGCAGCTTTCAATGCCACAGCTCTTGCGATAGCTATGTCCTTGTCAGTTGACAAGCTAGTGTGTTGCGTTCCAGAACTTGTAGAAGTTGTGAGGGCAACTCCTGGTTCTTTCACGCTGACATTACCGTTTATATTAAGGTAGGTTCTGTCACCTTTAGTTTTCTCTATGTATGTAAAGCCAACCTTGTCTCCAACGCTTGCTCCACCTAATTGCGTCCCGTTAAACGCACTAAACCAATCGTCAGGTCGCTCTGCGAGCTTAAAACTGGTTCCTTTTGTGCCTAAAACTTGGATTGTACCTGTAACTGTGTGCATATGCACCTCCTAACTAACTTATATAAAGACTATTTTTAGTCTACCTAATAGTATACACGCCTAATTCTAACAAGTCAAGCTTTATTTTTCACTTTTGCTAAAGTTTTTCCAGAGTCGTAATCAACTGGAAAAGGGATAGGTGAAGTTACGCTGAACACCTTTTGTATTACCTCTGGAACTTGCTCTAACTGACTGTGTATCTTAGGTATCGACTGCTCCAAGGCTTCATCGTCAATCTCAAATAGTAAACTATCGTGTACGCTGTTGACAAGTCTAACTCTTGGGTCGTGTAAACGGGTTAGTCTGGTTAGCATCATAGTAACAATGTCTGACGCTGCCCCTTGAATCGGGTAGTTCTTACATTTAGTGGGAGGAGCGTAAGGTTTTCCTGAATAGTTTGATATGTTACAGAGAGTTCTATACCTTGTAATACTTTCCCCTGTCTCTGGGTCTTTCCAGATAGAGGGTATGTAACATGAGTGTACTGATTCATCGCCAACCCTGTCACCTCTCTGGTCAATAGTAGTCTCCGCTTCTTTCTGCACAGAGTCCTGCCAATCCTTCACACCAGGATACCTATCGTAATAGCTTTCTATAAAGTCTTTAGCCATCTGTTCGGGTACGTCCCAGAATGAAGCAATGCCTTTAGCTGCTGCACCATACTGTAATTGAAAACTAAAACCTTTGGCTACTCTACGCTCTTCGCCCGACACCTCTGCTTCTGGCTTGCGGTAAATCTTTGAGGCAAAGTAAGTGTGCATATCGACACCGTTGTTAATGTCGTACACAAGCTGTCTGTCTCTGCTCGCCAAAGCTAAGACGCGAATCTCCAGTTGAGCGTAATCAAACTCAACCAGAGTTGCGCCTTCGGGAGAAACGAAGTGGTCAAGAATCATATGTAGTCTTCTTCCCGTGAAATTTTGAAAACCCATGTTCCATATACAGCAAATCTCTGTCTAACTTACACTCTTCTAAAACTTCTTTGAAGGGTCTGTTCTTGTAACTTCTCGAAGGTGAGCGATAAGCTTGTTTATTTACTATAACAGAAGCGTATAAAAGTTTTTTCTTTTTGTTATTATAAATATTAGCTTCGCCTAGCGTATTATCTGACCTCAATCTTGCATTGCGTTGGTTTTCAGAATTAGTGCTTGCCTCTAAGTTTTCAATACGATTGTCTAATCCGTTTTGATTAATGTGATTAATCATGTGTGGAGGTTCTTCTCCGTAATACCATTTCCAAATTAATCGGTGTTCATAAATTTTTCTTTGGTGCTTGTCAAGACCGACAACTCTGTAAGGACGTTTTGATGTGTATGTTTTTCTAACATATCCCGCCCTCTTTCCTTTGTAAGCGTTGTAACGATTGCACAAGTTAGTAGTAAAACTTAACACGCCTGTAATTGGGTCGTAATCAAATTTGTCTTTAAGTTGTTCTTGCGTTAAATGAATTTCTTTTGGTTGAGTCATTATTTTTTCCCTGATATGTTCTGCATGTTAGGTTTGCTCGATGACAGTCTACCTGTCTGAGTAATGTTGTGGTTGTAGTTCGGGTGTATCTTACCGCCCACCTCAAAATCAATGTAAGGTTTATAGTAAGTTGAAATACTTTTTGCACCCTTCCTAATTTCTAGTATGTCGTTTGCTAATTGCTTGGCATCGTCACCTCCGTATTTTTGTATATTTTTCAATGTGTTAGCACCGCCCTTGGTTTCCCAACCCTTCTTCTCGAAGAACTCTTTGGTATCCTGGTCGGCTAATCCTGTAATTAAAACTGAACCTGTTTCCCATTTCATTTTCTTCTCCCCGATTTGTTTCCCACTTTTATAAAACATTTCGTTCCCGTCACAATCAAGTTGAGGAACTTGCTTTCTTGTCTTAACAGTTCCACCCCAAAGCAGTGTCTCAACTTGCAAAGAGCTATTGATGTTAAACTCAATCGCTGCATCTTCAGGATAAAATTTACTGTAACGTGCTATTGCATTATCTGTCAACACTTTTTGTTTGCTTTGTAATATCTCAACTTCTTTAGTTGCAGATTCTGTATCAAAGCACAAGCCGTTGCGTGACATGTGAGTGGTTGCAAATATTCCTTGCATCATTTCCATCATGTAAAGTGTGTACTTGCTCCCTCGATTCTTACAGAAACGCCCCTGTCTCCTAAAAACTTCTGCGGTCACGTTAACATCTTCCACTAAATAATCTGCAAGCAGCTCTTCGTCTATCTTATCTGAGCCAATCCCTGAGTTAAATCGTTCCTTAATCTCTACGTCCTTCTTAAAAGGAACAGACATAGCCTCCGCTACGAACTCTAAACTAGGGCTGACTGTTGCTCTACCTGTTTGCATGTAGTAGAACTTCTGTGTATCCCAAACGTAAAAAGTTTTATTTAGAAAGTCTGTCCTGTTTACACGCTCTGCCATGTTGAGCAAGTAGTACAAGTCAAACGATAGGTTATGTCCTACCAACAGAGTATCTTTAGGTACAAGAATAGCCTCTGCTATCTCGTTAAAATCTGTCGTGGTCTTAGTTTCTGGCTCTCCGTAAATAGAACGATAGCCATACATCACGGCTCGATTGTCTGGGTAAGCTGGGCTTGCACCAAAATGGGGACTAGGAGCATTGATAGTAGTCTCAATGTCTAAGACAATAACATTTTCTATACTACCTAACATGATGTTGCGTCCCCACTAAAGATATAAGTTGTGCTTTCTCTTTGTCTATCCGTACAGCGCACCCTGCGCTTCTAAACTTAGGGTCGGCGTAGCTTAACTTGTTCTTAGGACACCTGAAGTAACGTATGTCGTCCTCTTCTGGTTGTTGCCCAATAGTAAGGATACAGTCTGCTTCACCTTGAACAGATGTTTTGGAATTGTAAAGGCTTCCCATGCTAGGATACTTGACGTTATCTGCACTACCATCTAACTGTGTTGTAGCTATAATTGGTGCATGTTCTTTCGCTAAGTCTCGAATGAACTGAGATAGCTTTGCAAACCTCTCAATACCTTGTAGATTTTCCATACCACCTAGTTTCCATAACTGGTCAATGATAATTATTTTAGGTTTAGTCTGCTCTACGATATTCTGAATGTCGTAAATTGTCATAGCGTTATCATCATAGATGTTAATAACACCATCACCTAGCTTACTGTTGAATAACTGTAAAGACTTCTCTATGTCTCTTTCTATCTCTGAAGTTGTCCATTTGAGTGCAGCTTGTATCTGCCTTGACCTTACCTTAGACACTGCTTCTTCATTGTTGAACCACAGTATAGACTCACCTTCTTTTAATTGTTTTGCAAAGTGTACTGCTTGCGTTGAAAGGAATGTAGTCTTACCTCCATCTGGTCTTGACCCTACAATGATAAAGTCTCCCTTGCATATCTGACCCATCATTAATTCTAGCTCTGGTATCGACCAGGAATATTTATCTGCGTTCTTACGCTCTTCTAATTGGTCAAAGATAAGACTGTCATTCTCGATAAAAGAATACTGTTTGCTTTGGTGCTGAACTTCTTTAGTGTAGTCTTGCACTGCCTGTTGTACATCTCTCATACACTTCTTACCTAGCGTTACTTCGTAAGCTAAATCTGAGATTGACATAGCCCAATGTCTAGTTGATAGGTCTTTAAAGATTGTATCTGAAGGTGGTATTGAAGGCATCTGCTCCACTTTGGAGCATATTGCCTCTATCTCTTGAGCTTTAGAATCTGAGATATTAGGGTGAGCTATTGAACAGTACCATGTACTGTAATCTTTAAGATTAATAGATTCTGGATTTACATCTTCGATGTAATCTTTAAGATTAGTGATTATATCTTTTATACTAGAAGATAATCTTTCTATCTTTGCGCCCCCAATGAGATTATAATTACGAAAGTTATCCTTGTCAACAAAATATTTTAATAATTTTAATTCTAAATCTGTTTCCATGTGAAGGCCCTCAAATCTTTATCATTAACAAAATGTTTTGGTTCAATCTTTTCTAAACAAATTGAAGCCGTACAGAAGTTATTTAAATCATAACACATTTGCTTCGCTTTCTGTACGACCTCTGGTAAATCGTTATCTAACCACACTAGCACTTGATGTTTGTCTCTGTGGTCTCTCTCCCAAGTACGAATCATCGACCTGTGGTACTCGCTAAGACTCGTACCTAATAGCGGTAACGCTGTGACGTATCTTGATAATCTAATCGCGCTGATAACGTCCTCACAAATCACCAGGAAGTTCGGTAGACTAGTTTTAGTTCTCATAAATCCATGCTGTTTTTTACCTAGTGTAACCCACTTTGGAAAATCGCTTTTCTCTTTAGTTCGACAAGCTAGGTTAGTGACTACTCCGTCTGAACGCATTGGTATTACTACCATCTGCGACAAGTAAGCACAACCTAGCCTATCGAAATCTGCAACATTACAGCCTGCTAACAGCCACCATCTCTTGTGGTCTTTTCCAAGTCCTTCAAATCCTTCGCTAATAATTTCTCCACTGTTCCACTCTTCAAGCTGGGGTAACCCCCACTTAGAAAAGTTGTTTTCATTTCCATCTCCGCAACTATCTGTGCGGTTTTGTTTAAGTCGTTTTGATATAACTTTAGTCTCCTGTCTAGTGATATCATCCCTAAGATGGTAGACACCGCTAGCAAGACAATGGTGACAATAGCCCAAAATAACATTATCTTCCTCCTTATAGGTTAAATAAAATGCTCTGTTGTCTTTACCTTCCTTACAGTGGTTAATATTTACTGTACCACTTTCGGGAAAATAATCTTTGAAAGGTTCCAAATCAATTCTTGCCATGTGGATACCTGTTAAATTTAATTTTGGTGTCTGAGTTATCGACTAGTTCTAAGTCGAACGCACTCTCCAAGTAAATACCTGTACACTCTTCACAAGTATCGTTAAATCTTTTTAGTTTCTGATTCCAACCTGACTCCCAAGTTTCAAGCAAGACGTTACACGCTGCACACCTCAATGCTTTTTACTCCTGTCTCCCCAATTACA
>Ga0208899_1002413_pt1 | contig 12485 bp, 37 predicted proteins | sample VirMetDEL_Nov_24_FD_184518 | JGI IMG/M metagenome (GOLD analysis project Ga0208899, IMG submission 184518) | Aqueous microbial communities from the Delaware River and Bay under freshwater to marine salinity gradient to study organic matter... | ecosystem: Environmental > Aquatic > Marine >...
ATAGTATTCGCATCTCCTATCACGAGAAGGTGTGTGCGGAACGTATGAAAACTTTATTTAAAGCTATAGATGAAATGCGTTTAGATATTAAGAACCTACACTCTGATATGAATAAAGGTAAAGGTGTGATTAGTTTTGTTATTATACTAGGTGGACTTTTAGGAGTGATCATTGGCTTCTTTAAATGGAATGGCTAGACGCAGACAGACAGCTTCCATAAAGACTAATGGAAGAAGTAGGATTACAGCTTCTGTTGGTTTGTATAACGAACTAATTGCACAAGCTAACTTTGCTAAAGACCCCAACAAGATTGTCTTTGTACCTGCTATGGGTAAAGGTCCAATAGATATGGTAGTTTTAGATATAGACACCGGTGAATATCAAGCGTATGATGTCAAATCAGCTAACTATAGAAAAACAGATTATATACCAAAAGATAAATATACAAGAAAAGCAGGAAGTTTAATCAATAGAGGTCTTACTCCAGAACAAAAAAAACTTAGAGTCAAAATATATTATAACAAATAATATGGACACAAGCGAAATCATAACCGAGTATAAAGATCAAGTTAGAATCTTAAAACAGCAGATTAGTGAGCTAGAAGATGCTGGAAAATCTAAAGATGCTGCCAATAAAAGATGTTTGCAAAAACTAGAATTTTCGACTACAGATTTAGAAAAGGCATTAGCCAAGATAAAGGAACTAGAAGAAAAAATAAAAGGAACAGATGATACCATATAGATTATTATTCAACATAGGGTCTAAAGCTGCTGGAACTTTTATGCAAAGACGTAAAGAGAAAAGCGAAAGAAAACACGCAATCGCTTTGGCAGAGATGGAAACAGGAAATGAAAGAGCAAAAAGAAATGGCTCTTTATTTTTAGATTTAATACTAGGTGCTTTTATACTAGCACCTTTAGGTATTCTTGCTTATGCTACGTTCTGGGGAGATATGGCTATGCTACAAAAGGTAGAGTTTTACTTTGAACAGCTGAAGAATATACCAGAAGTCTATCTCTATTTAATATTTATAGTGGTAGGTGGTAACTACGGAATATCAGTTACTAATTTATTATCTGGAAAAAAATTTAAAAAATGACAATAGCTGCTTTTGATCCGGGATTATTAAGTAATTACGACCAACCTAAATACCTTTTACATTTTCAATGGAAAAATTCTGATACTAAAATTTACAGATATGCTTTAGTAGAAGAAATAGATATAAATAAAATAAATGACAGATTAAAATTAAAAGAAGATGAAAAAGGTTTAACTCAAAAACAAGTATGGGAAAAAAAATATAAATGAAAAGTATAATGACTAATTCATCACAACAATACAGTAGAAAAGTAAGTTTATTATCACAACAAACAGGAAAAAAGAATGGCAAAAAAGTTCAACGCAGACAAAGCTCCACACGAAAGAATAGCAAAAAGTACTAGTCTCGGTAGACGACCTAAAAGTTCATCTATGAATAAACATAAAAAAAAATCTTGGAAAAAATATAGAGGTCAAGGACATTAAATTATGGCACTAAAATTATCAGACAAAACAGAAGTGAGTATGCCAATTAAGAATATGGTAGGAATAATTATTGGTGTGGTTATGGGTGTTGTTGCGTACACACAAGTTACTGCTAGACTTACATCATTAGAAACTTCACGTGAATTATTCCAAGCAGACTTACTTAAAAAAAGTGAGCAGAAACCTACAGATCAAGAACAGTTTATGTTATTAGAAGCTGTCTTTGAAGATGTAGAAAAGTTAATTAAAAACCAAGAACAGAATATGACTAACAAAGTTAATATAGAATTTTTAAAACAACAGTTAGAAAAGACACTAGCTGATGTAGAGAAGTTAAAAGATAAAGTTAGAAAGAACGGGAACGGACACTAATGATAGCAGAGATTGTAGCACTTCTTATGTTTATAGGACCAGATATTAAAGAACACAGAATACAAGAGTCTATGTCTGTATGTCTTAAACATAAACGTGAAGCCACAAGACAAGTCAAAGCTAACATAGATTATAAATGTATTAAATCTAAAGCAACACTTGAAACAAATATTGATGGTTCTAAATCTATCAAATCATTAATACTAGAATAGTGTATTGTATACTGTGGTTACGTAATGATGATTGGAGTTTGTTTACCAATGAGATATGGGAGACAGAAAAAGAAGCTACAGAATACGGAGTAAGAAATCAATTTAAAAAAAAAGATAAATGGAAAGTTGTCTTATACGATAAAAAATATTATAAACGATTATGGCTATAGATTATAGAGGAGAAAAATTTTCGGGTTACAATAAACCTAAAAATGCTAGAACTAAAACTAAAAAGTTTGCGGTATTAGCAAAGGTAGGCGATCAAGTAAAACTTATTAGATATGGCGATGCTAATATGACTATTAAAAAAGATCAACCCGCTAGACGTAAATCTTTTAGAGCTAGACACCGATGTGATTCTGCAACCAGTAAGCTCACAGCTAGATACTGGTCTTGTAAAAAATGGTAAGAAAAAAAACTTGGGTCAAGTCTCGTAAAAAACTTCAAATACATTGTGGTAATTGTTTAATGTGCGACAAAGAATTAATGTCTGATGAAGGTGGTTGGATTATTAATGCTAACAAAGATTACTTTTGTGAAAAACATAGAGCAAATGAACATAGTTGCTTCGATGAATATTTAAAACAATATAAAGAGTGGCAAAACCTACAACTCTAATTGTTCTTTTAACTCTTTAAATTCTTCGTGTATTGTTTTGTCTTTAGACCAAAATCTTTGACCCATATATTTTAATCTACGATGATGAATAACAGTTGAGTGATCTATATTTAATAATCTTCCTAATTCAGATAAAGATACACCATAAACTTCAAGCATTAGATTAATCATAATCGTTCTTGCTCTAACTAAATGTTCATACCTTCTAACACCAAGCAACTCATCTCTTGGCATTTCATATCTCACACATATTTTATTAACTACTGCATTAAATACATTGAGAGGTATTGCTTTTCTTTCAGTAGGTAATTTATCTTTTTTACTTTCTATTTTTTCTTGTTTTAATTTTAATCTAAATAGTTCGCCTTCTATCTTTGCTTTGTTTTGTTGCAATGACATACGGAAACCATTTTTAAATCCTGTCTTATAAATAATAAGTTCTCTCTCTGTTAGTTCCCGATACATAGGAGCTTTCATAGCTTGTTTTAATTGTGTGATAGTTTTCATTTGCGTAAAGTACCCTTCTGTTGTTTGCACAACTTATTGTTGTTTTTATAAATCTTTAATTAATGACTATCTGTGTGTCATTAACTGCTCTCTACATTTCGAAACTTCTAAATATAAACTGTAACTTTCAGCTTTTAATTTATTAGCTTTCTGTACTGTTTGAACATACAACTCACTTTTCTTTTGCTGTTTGTCCATCAGCTTCTGTAGTCGCACTTTGATGTCTTCCATCATGCTCCTTCACTTTTGTGTGATCCCATTTAATTTCGTTGACCACTACTTCTACTAACTTACCTTCATTTGAAGGGTCGGCAGCTTTCTCTACGGAATCAAAACTTTCTACATATTTAAAGTTTGCGTCTCCATATCTTGTTCTTATATAAGATTTTTCCTTTTTGTCAATCATTGTAATCTCTTTCTAATATAAACTCTAGGTTTTGTATTGCTTTTAGTATATCCTCTTTGCCATTTTTAAACGAATGTCTCGACACATATTTAATAACACATCCTTCAGCAAATTCCATACGATTAGCTTGTATGTATTCTATAGGTTGGATTTTAAAATTATCTTTGTAATGTGAGCCACCAATTTGTTTCTGTAATTTATTTTTAGACATAATAACTATGTTTTTTTTTGGTATATTTTTTATTACTTTACTCATAAATTAAAAAAGGTCTTCGTGGCGGGGAAAACAACTAATAAAAAAGTCAAGGGTAATGACTAAAACCCGCCACAAAGATGTCAAAGTTTTTTTAGAACCTTGATTGATTATTTGTACCAAATGCTGGTTTTTTAGCAAATGTTTTTTGTGGTGTGAACGATTGTCCGCCACCACCACTTGTACCACTTGCTGCATTAGGTGTAAGTTTAATTGTAATACCACCCGTTGGTTGACCACTTTCGTCTTTAGTGTTCCATCCAGCTTGACTATACCAAGAACCACCTACTTTAACTCCTATTGTCCAGTTTTTTCCTTCTGGAGATTTAGGATTTTTAGGTGCTACCCAATCAGGGTGCTTCTCTTCTGTCTTTTTATCGTTGGGTATTACATTAACCCATATTGCTTCTTCCATTTTTTCCTTTTGTTATCTGCAACTTTATTGTTGCACGTTATTATTTAATTGCAATTCTTTGGCATCAGCAATCTTTTTGATTTGCTTGTATGCTTTAGAATTGTTTTTCATAAGATATTGAAGTTGATTTTTATATCTATCAGCTATGCTGTAAAACTGTTTAGAGTTTTTCGCTAACTGAATGTACTCCTTTATCTCTTCGGCATCCACATTATCATCAAGATAAACTGGACTTGTTTCTTTGGATTGCTCCTTAGAAATTTTATTAAATGATTTAGGTTGATAACCATCTTCATCTTTTATACCTGTCTTTAAATTTAACAGATTTAAGAAAGCGTATTTTCGAGAGTAAGACATAGCGTTACCTGTACCAAACTTATCGATTGCTCCCATTGCTGCACATCCGTCAACCATAACGAAACTTGTAGGGTCATCAATGTCGTGTACTTTCATAGTACACACCACCATAACCATATCTCTTGCGTCTACAACTTCAGTTAAGTAATTACAAGTTACATACAAGTTATTATCGAGTAATGCTTGTGTAGCAACTTCTTGTACAGCATCGTGTAATAAGGGATTAAAGTGCATCCCTTTTACCTTATCTGCTTTCTTTACTGCACCCGCTTGTAAACAAGCTGAGTGTAGTTTTTGATATATGTTTTTCTTCATTGTTTCCTTTTGTTATTTTTTATTATTAGAATGGTAATAGACCCCAAACTTTTTGTGCATAAATAAAAGTGTATGTTGCAACAACTTTTGTTTTATATACTAGCCAAGACATAGTTCTCCTTTTCTGTTAGTTGTTATTATTAATTCCCCAAAGCTTACTAATTAATTGTGTCTGTTCTGTGGCTAAATCTTTATAATAAAAATAATGATTTAAGTCTGGTGGCTCACACATTAATGCAAGTTCAGACAGATTACCCTTACAAAACATAATCATTCTTTCCCACAATAAAATCTTCTCTACCATTTTAAAGTATAGAAACTCTAAATGGTCGGTACGCATTAACTCGTGTTTGTCGTCAAAGATAATATGTTCTTTATCATTCGTGTAAACCAAAAAAGGTTTCTTCTTTGCACACATATAATAAAAAGCAGTTTGAGTTAAATTTTCTATAGTTGGTTCAATGGGTAATGCTTGACTACTCATAGACCATTCTTCTTTGTTTTTAATTTTTCTAATGTTAGGTGGCTTCGTCTTTAATTCAATTATACAATCATCTGTTTCATAATCTATTTTACCCAGAATATCTTTAATCATTGTCATTTCTTTTTTTCTAACGTGTCGTTCACATTCTAAATCTTTCTTACCGGTAATATCTTGCACCACTTTTTTAGTAACTCCGATGCAATCGTGAGCAAAGTCTATCATCTTTTCTTTTGCGTAAGCATCTTTGTCATCTACGGGTGGTTTTTGATTTATGTATTCTAGTTCTTTTTCAAACGATACTTTGTAATCTCTATCCCACTCCGTCATCGCTTTTTTTTCTGTTTTCCAAATTGTATTTCCAATTAATCTTTGGACAGTATTGTTGACTAAATTTCCAAAGTTAGCTTTATATCTAAATGCAAATGTTCTTCTAATCTCTTGTGAAAATGTATAGTTAATTAAATTTTTAGCAAAGGGTGTAGAGGTAGATGAATAAGACCAATGATCCAATCCTTTACCGCCATTAAAAATTGAAAATGCTTTATCTATTTCTTTTGATTTCATAGTTGTTTTATTTGCTTATATATATAGTTTTCCACTATGTCTATATAAATATTGACTTGTGGATAACAATACCTTATTGGTTATACAAATCACAACAAAAAGGAAACAATGAAACTATCAGAATGGATGAAGAAAAATAAACTAAGTTGTAGCGATACAGCTAGGAAGTTTGGTATTGTAAATATCAATCCAAGTACAAACGTATGGCGATACAAAGAGGGTCAACGCATACCCAGAAAAGAAGAGATGAAAAAAATATATTTAGGTACAGATAAACAAGTGCAACCGAATGATTTTTATGACTTCATCTAAACCTAAATTTAAATACAAAAGAGTTAAAATTATTTGGCAAGATATTGTTACTAACCCAGAATGGTTTGAAGATTTATCTGATGTTGATAAACTATGTTATAGTTGGTGTGAAGATACCGGCTACTTATATAGCAAAGATAAAAAGATGATTAAAATATTTACATCTTATTCTTATGACAATGATAAATTATCTATTGGCACAATAACAGTATTTCCACGTTCAGTAGTAAAAAAAATAGAGGTATTAAAATGACAGATACAGATATGTTTATAGATTACGAGGGTAAGATAAAAGCATTAAGAAAGAAATTGAGAATTTCTAAAAATGTTTCTTCTGATTTAGAAGTTATTATTGAATCACAAAAGAAAGAGATAGACACATTAAAACAAATCATAGGTATACAGGAGCTGCAAATGGACACTAAAAATAAATCAAGAACAGATAAAATATTTCAATTAAAATCTATACTTAAAAAATGTAGAGAAAAAGGTAAGTTTGAATTAGCTATGAAACTTATAGATAAGTATAATATTAACAAAGATACTTTACAAGAAAGCTATTACGATTAATGAGATTATTTTTATCAATATTACTATTTATATCTTTGACTAGCTGTGCTGATGTTATGCTATTGGGTAGTAGTTATGGTGTTGTTGGTTCATCTAATACTTATGTTAAAGCCTATAATGCAGCAGATGTTGTATCTATAGCAACAACTAAAAAAGATATAAAAGAACACGCATACAATAAGATTAAAAAGAAACCCGTAGATAAGCCTGTCAATCATTCTTATGAATTACAACTGATTGCCGAACAGCTTAAAGAATTAAATAGACTACATCACGAGGTTAATTTAAAATTAAATCAGCTTACTAATCAAGCTAAAGTTCATCAACATAGTGTCAATACTAGACTTACAGAATTAGAAACTAATAAGTTAGTGGCTTATGCTAAGAAAAAGTATGATGATTTTTTAGCATTTAGAGAACAAAATAAATCTTATGTTGTTTCTCATAACTCAACTCGACAACTTGCTGTGAATGTTCAGACTAAATTAAAAAGACAAAAGGAAGATAATGGCTTATAATCCTCTACCTATTTTTTGCACTATTAAACCTAGTTTTATTGATGGTTTAGGTTTGTTCGCTACAAGAGAGATTAAGAAAGATACTGAGTTAGGTATATCACACATTGAAGTTGATGATACTTTATATAGATTACCTTTAGGTGCTTTTATTAATCACGCCAAACAATCTAATTGTGTTAGAACACAGGTAAACAATAAATGGTATTTAAAAACAACAAAAGATATTATGCCTAATGATGAGTTAACACTAACTTATAGTTTATATAATCCAGAATGAGATTTGCTAAATACTTTGACAAAGACCTATACTCTAAATGGCATAGGCTTTGGGATGGTATCGCTATGTGTGATATTGATAGTGTAGAAATCTGTAAGAATAAAGGTTGCTGGAAACCGCTTGCTATTATTGAACATCTATACGATACCGGCTCTGATAAAAAGAAATATACCAACATAGTAGAACAGATAGGTAAAGGTCTAAATGTACCCGTTTATTTGGTCTATTATAAAGATGTGGCAGATGATACTCTATCGTTCAGAGTTGCTCAAAAATACCCTATCTCTGGTCCATTAAAGGCTATGTCTGAGCAGGAGTGGGTAGGTACTTTGTTTCATCTACAAGCAGAACACCAGAAAGTATGTAAGCACAAACCATAAGGCTATGCAAAAATATTTACCGCACATTCGAATACCATTTAAACTCTTTGATGATGAGAGGATAAAAAAGATACCGGAAGAATACCGCTCATCTTCATTGCTCATCCTCATAACACTATTAAAGTTTGTTAATTCTCAAACTGGTAAATGTTATCCCCGTCAGGCTACTATATCTAGTATGGTTTGCCTGTCTAGGTCTACTATATATAGATGTACTGAATGGCTACAAGATGTTGGTATTTTAAAAAAGAAACGACTTAAATCTACTTTGCTTTATATGATTAACCCCGAATATATTGTTAATAAGAAAATAGATGTGTCATCACGACACTATGATGTCTCATCACGACACATACCACGAGTTATGATGACTGATATTAATAGAACTATAATACAAGAACCATCTTACATTACTAACATTATAAAAGAGGTTGCAGATAAAGGTGGAGATAAAAACCTTATTATAGATAAATTGTCCACTCTCCCCCGCAGTACCTTAATTAAAGCAGTTGAAGAAAAAGATAACCCTTATTATTGTAAACAGGCTCTCATTGAACAAGATAACAAAGGCAATGGTGTGCTGGTGGATTTACCTAAAAATATTATGAATGATATAAGAAAGAAATCACATTTTGGATACCAACAAAAGGTAAGCAAGACTAAACGAGATTATGACAGGAAGATTAAGTCAAAAGATTTATTGCGAGGCGATAGCCAAGACTAGTGGTGTTAGATGTAGAGCCAAAGGTTATTTTACACCTACAAGCAAACGATTTCTATGTCGCTTTCACAAAGGTTGTTTTTCAACAGATAGCAAGACTAGAAAATACAAAGGACTTTTTAGGAATAATACGTTAAGTATAGACAAAAAGATTATTAGATTAAAAAACTTAAAAAACTTTAGAGATAAAACAGATGAAGAAATCAAACAGTATATCCAAAGTGAAGAACAAAAATCTAACTCTTTCGGATATAGAACAAAGTACTATACTAGGCACTATTTACGATGGCGGTCTAGCCATAGACGTAGCAAAGGACTTAAAAATCAGCTTGAGGACTTTTTACAAGTACTTAGAAACAAACCCAAAGTTTAAAGCTGAATTTAATAAGGCACAAGAGGTAGGTATAAAAACTTTAGTTGAGAAAATGCTACAAATATTTGATACAGGACAAATGGACCTATCTCCCAATGAGCTCCTATTTATAAGAGAGAAAAAAGATTTTCTTAAATGGTTAGCACCAAGAGTTTCTAGTTTGTTTCAAGAAAAGCAAAAGATTGATGTTAAATCTGATAGTGTTGTTAAGATAAGCTGGGAAAGTGAGCCAGAACTTATTGATGTAAGTACTGCCGAAACAGTACCTACACCACCAAAGGAATAGCTACGCAGGATTAGTTAATTTTTAGTTTATATTTTTTAAGTTGTGCTTTTATTAAATTTTTAAATGCTTTATTAGGTGTTGTTGTTGTTTTAGACCACCTATCTAAATTATTAAAAGCCATTGTTAATACATTCATTGAAAACCATAAATCTCTAGTCATATGGTCTTCACTTGTAGTCTTTACATTCATAAATTTTTTATGAATTTTACCTACATACTTCTCTATTTGTTCCATTTCTTTCATCATTACCCCTTTGTTGTTTATTTAGTTGTTTGTTTTTAATAAAGTTGATAGGCAATAACTCGGCTTTAGCTTCGAACCAAATCTATTGCAATGCCAACGAGATTGCCTACCATACTTTATATTTTCTAAGGTTTGTTCAATAAGTTTCATTACGAAACCACTTGTTACTTCCCCTTGAAAATTCTGTTTACCACTTACTATCAAAGTATTTTGATAAGTGTCTTTGTAATTTTTCATCATTTTTTTTCTTTTCATCTTTATAATATTGATACCCAAACACAACTACCCATACTAATATAATTAATATTAATTGTTTCTCGCTACTCATATTTCCCTTCTTGTTTTTTTCATTAATACTTTTAATGATTGCTCTATTTCTTTTATTTCTTTTTTATCGCTATTAAAAATATTAATATAATCATCTATTACTTCATTAAGTTTATCAATAGCTTGTTTTGTTTTTGTCTTTGTTTTTAGTTTCTCGCTGCTCATTGTTTATCCCCCTTTTTTTTATATTCTTCAACTTTTATAACTGTCTCATCATCATATTCTAAATCTAATTCAGAACCATTAAAATTTTCACTCTCAAAATTTTCTTGACATTCTTCCATAGTGTACTCTCCGTCTAAGTCATCTCTTATATAGGTTCTTTTAACTTCTTGTACTGTTGTAATAATATATTTTTTACCCATTATTTCTCCTTTATATTTAGTTTTTTACAAATAATTTCTCTAATCTCGTCATCAACTTCAAAATTATAATTTTTATTATTGCCTTTAATAAGTTTTAAATCTTGAAGTCTGTAAGTTATTTCTCTAGCTAAATTCATAACATCATTTAAATCTAATGTGCCAAAATTAAAATCAATAGAAGAATAAGCTTTGTCATAATCTGAAACTTTAATTGTTTTTTTTAGTTGTTTATTTTTCTCATACATTTCCTTAGTCTTTTTTTTTCTCCATTTTTTATATCTTTCTTCATACATTCTAGCTTTGTTGTTATCTTGTAACGCTGCTTTTTGTTCGTATATCATTATTACCTTTTGTTTATTGTTATTTTTTTAATTGCTTTGATTATGTAATAATCTCCGCTTTTTATTTTACTTTCTGTACCCATCTCATCTATATTATTTGTGACGTCATCGTTCCATTCTTCAAACTCTGAAACATTTGGTGCTATTGCTTCAGCATTGTCCCATAATTTATCTAATTGTTTTTTAGTTACTAACAATAAATCGGGTGCATCCTTTTCATAATAATAACTCATATTACTTTTCTCCTCTTTTAAGTTTGATTTCATCTATATAGTTATCTACTAATTCTTGTTCTTTTTGTGTTGCTTTCTTGTCAGCAATAAACTTTTTAACGTGGTTAGGTAAAATGTTTTTACCGGTGTACCCGTCTGAGCATATATTTTCAAACGGGTTCATATGGTTCAATGCGTCGTCTATTTCTTTTTTTATATCATCAAACATTTTTATTATCCATTATTGCGAATATATCATTTATTAATTGAGATATTAGGTATTCAATACCTAAATATCCCAAAAATAAAATAAATGTAATCATTATTGATACAATCATTATTTGCTTAATCATTAAGCAACCTTTTTTTCTTGTTGTTCTTGATACAGTTCCCAATTAACTAACGATACATAATCAAGATTTGCAAGATATTTTATATCCTCATCAAGCCAAGCTTTTCTAATTTTATCGCCATAATTCTCAACGATTGATTGAGCATATAAACAAGATTTTCTAATATTTAATAAATCTTTTATTTTCCATTTTTCAATAGTTAAAAGATTTTGAGCAATATGTTTAACTGTAAACATTTTCGCACAATCGCTAATTGATGCTGCATCTTTGTGATATTCAGACCAATCACCAACTCTATGCTGCTTTTCATCTTTTCTATTCATTTTAAATAAATCATCTCTATATGGTGTCCAAGTTATATTGCTTAAAACATATAATTTAGAAAATGCTTTATTTATTCTTTTTACTATTTCTTTTTGTTCTTTGTTCATTGTGTCCCTTTTGTTAGTTGTTTATTATTATTATATGGCGTGTTAGATTTATTTCTAATCATCTTTATATATTTCAGTTTTTTCAAACTTTGTTTTATGCTCTTATCTGAGTTTGAAACCATATTTTTATTCATTGTTTGTTTTTATTATGCTTTTTATTGTGTCGTAATTTAGGCATTATTTGTTGTTATTTTGTTAGCATATAATATTCCTAAACCCTGATATACATTCCAAAATTCAAAATCTACATCGCAAATATAAGAATATTTATTTAGCATTTTTTTAGCTTCAACAAATTTATTTTGTTTAGCTAAACTTCTAACTTGTTTTAATATTTGTTTCCCCTTGTTTGTCATTGTTTCCTTTGTTGTTTTTGTTGTCATTGCCAAAATGGTATGAAATAAATAAGGCAGAAACAAGGCAAGTATTAATTTATTTTACTGTGATATATTTGCAACAGTTAGATTGGAATAGTTCTAATGTTTGTTTGGTAGGTTATAAAGTTAGTATCCATTTACATCAACAACATTTTTTTTCAATGCGTATGTGTACGGCTTATATTACTAGCGATAATCATAAGTTATCGGTAATAATAAATGCCGGTAAATTGTAGGAAATTGACTTTGTAAGAGGGGGTATACCCCAGCATAGGGTCGCATTTTTTTTTATATATATATTCCGGATTTTCAAACAGACACACAGACAGCCTCTAAAGTAACCCACACCCAAATATAAAAGCCTTTATAC
>Ga0208899_1002414_pt1 | contig 12483 bp, 20 predicted proteins | sample VirMetDEL_Nov_24_FD_184518 | JGI IMG/M metagenome (GOLD analysis project Ga0208899, IMG submission 184518) | Aqueous microbial communities from the Delaware River and Bay under freshwater to marine salinity gradient to study organic matter... | ecosystem: Environmental > Aquatic > Marine >...
CATAACCTGCCATAAATTTTTCTTTATCTTTTTTAGATATAGCATTTAAGTTTCCTTCACTTGGAAACATTTTATCAAACATTTCATTACCTGTTTTAACACTAGCTTTTATACCTTTGTCAAATAATTCAATACCTTTGTCTAAACCTTTATTTATATCTTGATCCATTTGAGATCCTTTAAATCCAGGTCTTTCTGTTTGTCCAATAGTTGGAGAACTTACTAATTTATCTTCGCCTAATGCGTAATCTTTTACTTGATCTACAGTAGTATTTTTTACTTCATCAAATTTTTTACCAGCATAATCAATACCTCTATCATAAAGACCATCACCACCTAAAACACCACCAGATCTAGTGCCCATGTCTTTTCCAGCAACAATATCTTTTTTACCTAATAGACCAGTTTCTGCTTGATCATAATATGAACCAAGTGTTTTTTTCCAATCTTCAAATATGCTATATGTATTACTCATTATAATATTCCTCTATCTAAACTTTTTGTTTTAAGCCAATCATAATATGGACTGTCACTAACAGCTAACATACCCATTGGCCCTCTATTATTTAATGTTTGTGATACTGCATTTTTAGCAGCAGCATATTCTGTTGCTAAATCAAAACCACCACTTGTACTAGTATTTCCTAAATTATTAAACCAATTAGCTGCAGGAGAATTACTTGGTTTAGCAATACCTGATACAATATATGGAGCTTCAGGTGCAATGTTTCTCATAATTTCTCTATCTTGTCTTGATACTTGTGTTCCACCTGTTCCACCAAAACTTCCTAATAGTCCACCAGAATCTGAACCTGGCCCTGCATATTTAAAAGTTCCATAATCAGATCTTAAATACTCATTAATGTTTCTACCACTAGCTGCTAAAAATCTTAATGTAGGAGATTTAGACATTGTAGGACTTTGCATTCCTACATTATCCCAATGTTCTTTAAATGTTAAATTAACAGTACCTTTTCCTGCTCTACCATATGGTTCATATCTTTCGTTTTCTGTACCATAATATTCATTAAGATCTTTATTAAATTTATCATATTCTTCTTTTGACATTTTAGTGTCAATTTGATTATTTTTTGCTAAATTTTTATTAAGATCTCTTATGTCTTTTTGTGTTTGATTATAATGATCTCTATCAGGTTCATCATATTCATCATCTGAATTTACATTACCTCCTGCAATACCTACTGTAGAAGTATCTGGTGTAGTATCATTAGCAGCCCATCCTGCATCTGAACCTTCATATCCTGAAGTTGATCCAGTTTTAGATTCTGAATGTGTACTTATACCTTTTTCATTTGAGTATGCAGCTTCCATTCCAGAAACTTGCATATCATTTCCACCACCTCCATCTGAAGAAGATCCACCTCCACCTGACATAGTTTATCCTTATATAATTATTGCAACAATTAAAATAACAACAGCTACTGCTATTGCTTTTTTATGTTCTTTTACAAAATGTGGTATATGTTCTTTTAAGTTCATTATAATAGTCCTCCTAATAATCCCATTCCACCACCAATAAGTGCTCCCATGCCTGTACCTATTCCTGGAAACATACTTCCCATTGCAGCTCCTGACATAGCTCCACCTGCTGCCATACCCATGGCATTTGGTGCTGGTTGTTGTGTTGTTACTTGTTGTGTTGGCAATCCATAAGCAATCGGTGCTACAGTATTATAGTACTGAGCTAATGATTGTTGAGGTGCCATTTGTTGTTGTCTTTGTATATCTTCTAAAGCTCCACCTACTGCTGTTAAGCTAGGTACTCTTTGAGCTGTAGATAATTGTCTATTTCTTTCTCTTTCTAATTGTTGGAAAGCTAAAGGCATAGCTTTATCTGCTACTTGTCCAATAACTTGAGACTGCATTAATGGAGATCCAGGAGTTCTTCCTGCTCCACTAAACTGTCCAGCAACACTAGAATAAATATCTTTACCAGCTTGTGCAATCATAGGAGATAAGAATGGATTGGTATAGTTGCCTTGGATAGTATCTAATATTTGTTGGTTAGCAGCTCCTGCCATAGTTTCCTGTGCAGCTAAGCCTTGTAAAGTTTGTTGTGTGGGTGCTACATAACCTGCACCTGTTGGCCCTTGACCATATATAGTTCCAGCTTCAGATATAATCTGATTCAATGCTGGTTCTGCTGGTGCATAAGGTTGAGCAGCGTTGTTGGTAGTAGTTGTACCCCCTCCTCCTGATGACATAATTTATTTCTCCTTTTTCTTTTCTAATAATATATGACTTTCTTTATAACCAAAAGGTTTTAGAACTTTCTTCCACCCAGGTCTTGCTACTAACTCTAATAAATCACATTTGTTTTGCCAGGCAAATTCTTCAATATGTTTTATTAAATGTTGCCATTTTTCACGATGCTTACCAGTCATAATTTTTATATTAAGACATCGTTGTAATGGTCTTTGTATTATTTCAGTAACCACTGTTCCATAATATTGTTTATCTTTTAGACTCCAAAGAATCCATAACTGCATTTTTTCTTCAAGAATCCATTTTTTAATATGGTCTGCTAATGCATATCCATTAGATCTAGCTAATGCGTCTGCAATATCTTTAACGACTATAGGCCATACTTCTTCAATGTTTTCTTTAGGTATTTGAACCAATTGCATTATGTACTTTTTTCGTCAAACAATTCTAGTATACTTATTATTCCTGCTATATCATTAGCAGTTTGTGCTTTTAATTTTAATGTATCTGCTGATTCTAATACTATAGTTCCTTTAGCTAAGTTTTCAACTGATTTTGATCCTAAAGATATATGAGCTATCTCATGTTCTGCATTAGAGTTTGATGCATCTGTAGTAAATACTTCTACTTCATTAGATCCACTATGAATGTTAGTAACTTGTATAGTTTTAACTAAAGCTGTTCTGTCAGTTGGGCAAGTATATACAGTTGTTTTATCTGTAGTTGTCAGATCAAACATAGCATTTTTATATAAATTAGCCATTCTTAGGATGCTTTACTTTAACTGCTTTAATAGCTTCATAGAAATCAAAGTATTGAGATTTTAATGCTGGGTTTTGATCTATAGAATGCCATAACATATCTAGTTGATCTCCAATGCTAGGATAAACTCTATCTCTTTGATATTGGTTAGCATCATACTCTGCTTGTAACTCTACCATTTTAGCTTCTATGTCAGCTTTAGGAATAGGTGTGCTTGTCCATTTAATACTATTAATATCCTCATTAGATACAGAGCATTTTGCATTTGGATCTATTGCTAATATAGCTTTTAAAATATCTGTCATCCTGCTATCTCCATTAAAGTAAGTGTGCTATTTCCATCACCAGCGTTAGGTTGTGATGGTCTATTATAATATAAGTGAGTAAAACTATCTGTAGCTACTGAATAAGTCGTTGAAGAAATTGTGCTAATTCCAGTATCTAAAAATGTCCATGAAAAAGGAAGAAGTGTATACTGGTCTATAGAACCAGGAGGGTCTGTAAGAAAATTATCTGATGACCAAAATGTATTAGTAGAACTATAAGGATTAGATGATGCTCCAATAGCTGTACTATCTCTTAATAATTTTATTCCTCCATTTGAATTTGTGTCAGCTCCCATCCATAATGTTATCATACATAATATGCTTGAACTTGTTGCTGTTGGAGTAATAGCTTTTGTTAATAATGTATCACTTGCGTTTGTAGAAGAAAGTTGAGTATCATTTGAAGCCATTACAACTTGCAAAACCTTACCACCTACACCTGCTGGTAAAGCAGTTATAGCTGATATTGTATTATTGTTTGGTTTAATTATTGCCATTAGTTAATCTCTTGATTAGCTTTAAAAGTTGTCCAAGCATCTTTAACATCTTGTGTCCATACTGCGTTGCATACTGCTTGAACTTCTGAGTGTTCATTAGATATATCTGCGTCTGGATGTAAAACATGTCTATGATACTTTCTTGATAATTCTTCGCTATCTTCCATAACTACAGTATCTGTTCTTACTTGAACTGATTTGTATTTTCCGACCACTTCGATTTTACCAATCTGTGTCTCTTTAGTTATTGCCATGTGTTGTCTCCTTGTGTGTTGTTAAAATTAATCATTAAACGAAATACCAAAATCCAACTTCCATATAATAATTTTGTGTCCATTCTTTCAAATATCTATTATTATTATCAGATGGTACCATAAAAAAATTTGTATTACTGTCATGTGAACCAGCAGCTCCTACATCTTGATTACTATCTCCAGAACCAGGATGAACTGCAAAAGTACCATTTATAATTATGTTTTGTTGAGCTGATGTAAAAGGTAATCCATCTCCAACAATATAACTTCCAGAAACAGATGAGCCAGTATATTGACAACCAACTTCTATCCAAATCATTCTTCCAATTTTAGTGTAGTTAGCTTTATTAATTGTTACATTGCTAAGAGTACTTCCACCATTAGTAAATGTAGGTGTCCAAGTTCCTTCTTCGTAATCATCTAAATGATTTGCTGCTGTTGCAGAAGTAACTCCTAAATAAACACCATGACCAGATCCACCAAAAATTAAATCACCATCAGTAATAGTTATATTACCACTAGAAGAAGTTAGTCCAGCAGTTCCAGCATTAGCTGTAAGATTTGAAACTGTCATTTTTCTAAGTGAAGAAGCAGACGTATCATGTATTAAAACTGTGTCGTCATCTGCTACTGTAGCTTCTGCTGTTTGACCAGTAATTGATGTAGATGCTAATTTAGCTGCTGTAACTGTAGCATCACTAGGTACACCAAGATCAAGAACATCACCAAGTATCTGAATAAAATCTATAACATCTCCTGTAGCAAGATTACTAGCAAAAGTAATTGTAGAACCACTAACAGTAAAAGAACTGTTTGGTTTTTGGATCGTACCATTTAAAGATACAATCATGTGATTAGCAGATTGAGGAATTACATTAACTGATCCTACTTGCATTGTGTATGCAGCTTGACCATTAACTACAGATATTGCATCACAAATCTGAAAGTTTCCTACTGTTGGTTTATTACCTATGTATGCCATTAATTAACTCTTTGGGTTTGCGTCTTTAATTGATTTAATTCTAGCTTTCCAAGAATCTATATCTTTATAGATTTCGTCTAGCTGTTCACCAATATCACCATAAGCAGCTTTTCTTGTGCTTCTTACTTGTGCATTGGCTTCTTCTGTATCTGCTGCAGTTTCATGTGCTGATAATTGTGCGTCTGTTGGTTGTGAAATATCTAAATTCCACTCCTTAATGTAAGCACCTTTGCCATCACTATCGTCTTGCAACATAACATCTTTTGTAAAATCTACTTCTGATACACCATTTGCATCACAGTACATTTTAATTTTAGTTGATAGATTTGCCATAGTTTGTTACCTCCTTAATTTTATGTGTTGCCTAATTTTAATGCAATTAATCCTGTTAAACTGTAACCACTACTACCATTAACTACTACTTGATTTTCTGGTGTTAGTTGTAATCTTATTTTTTGATTAGAAACATCTGTAATATCTAAAATAGCAAAAACATTTATTCCAGCAGTTGCGTCATCTGATCCAGCATCAGCAATAAAACCTGATCCAATACTTTCAGTAGTGAAACTGCTATTATTTGATGTGCTTTGCAAAGCAAGGTTATTATATCTTGAATCTCCATCTCTTAATAATCTTACCCAACAATTAATATGCCAAATTCCAGTTGATGGAAAAGTAAAAACTCCAGAGCTTTGAGATAAATCTGTTCCTAATTCATTACCACCTTGTAAATTATTTGTAGCAGTTACCCATGATCCAGTTATAACTGTTGCAGTAGCAGCACTAATAGTTTGATCTCCAGTACATTGCCAATAAGATGCGTTTGAAAGTCCACCAGCACCAGTTACAGTTCCTGTAAATGCAAAGTTATCTGCTAAATTTATTGATTCTGATTGTATTTTATCTATTGCCATAATTTATTTTCCTTATTCTATAATTTTTGTTGCTGACAAATATGTTTGTCTATGATCAGATTCTGCTACAATAGAACCACTATCATTTGTGTTATGATATACATACATTTCTATATAATCATTTACTGCAAGTGATGCTATAAATGAATGACCTAAATTATATTCTCTTGAATTACTAGAAGAATAACCGTAATCAAAATGAGTAAATTTTTGAAAAAGACTACCATTTTTATAAATATACATATCACCTCTTTCTAATCTATTACCTGAATCATATAAGGTAATTCCTGGCATGACTATATATTTTCCAGCAGTTGCAACTGTAAATTTATTATTTGATAAATCAAATACATTTGATGAACTTTCCAAAACTGTACTATCAAAAGTTATTTTAGTATTTGACGCATGATTAATAGTTTGATCACTATCTTTTTTAACCATAAAATATGGTGTGTTAGTTCCACCAATACCTGATACAAAATTTGCTCTAGTCATTTTTCTTAATGCACTAGCTGATGTGTCATGGATTAATATTGTGTCATCTGTTGCGATAGATGTTTCAGCAGTTTGACCAGTAATTATTGTAGGTGCAGTTTGTGAGTTTCCAACACTAGCTGCTGGTGGATTAACAGTTTGTAAAGCTCTGCCAAGATAAACTGCATACATCACATCACCAGATGATGTTGCACTTGTAAGTGTTAGAGTTGTACCACTAGCTGTATATGCTTTACCACTTCCAGGTTGTTGAACTACTCCATTAATAACTAATCTGATTTCATTCTCATTAGTTACAGCATGAGATAAAGTATAGTTAGTAGTAGCCGAAACTGTAAAAGTTTCAGTTAAAAAACTTGCGTAATTTTCTGCAGGTGTATTACCTATATAAGCCATTAATTAATCCTATGTAATTTCCATTATAGAAAGCGTACCTGATAGTTTATCAGCTACAGAACAATCTATTTTAATTTCGTCTGTTGCTTCTAATACAACTTTACCACCAGATAAAAGCTCTAAAGAACTTCCTGCTGGAATAGATACATCCTTAACTAAAAAAGCTGTACCATTTGCTACATTATTAGCTCCCCCTCTATTTGATGTATCACTAACTAATTCTACTTCAACAGTTACTGCTGTAGTATGTATGTTAGTAAGAATCAAACCAAGAACAACAGTTGTTGTACTTCCTGCACACGTATACATTTTGTAAGGTGTACCTGCTGACGCTGGTTCTGCTGCAAATGTCACTACTTTAAATGTATTTGCCATTTCTTATTTTCTCCTTATTATTATTAATTTAACCTAACGCAATCGCAAGAGCTGTAGGGTCGTCTGTTACAAATCCTTGTGCTGACATTAAAGTTACAACTCTTGATAATGCAGCTTTTTTATTAGTTCCACCAGCACCATCATCTACTATTATTAAATCAGATGTAGTTAGATCTGCACCTATATCACTTCCACCATCAATATTCAAGGCAGTAAGAGATACTTTATTAGCTGTACTAATTGTACCTAATTTTGTGTCTGCAATAGAATTTATTGCAAGAGTAATATTTCCATTAGATGTAATAGGTGTATTACCAACTGTAATTTCACCAGCACCTGCATCTGCTATACCTACGCTAGTTACTGTTCCAACATTTGATGGTGTAATAACATTGTAAGTAATTGAGTCAGAACCTAATGAAGCTGTGTTATTCGTTGTGCAAAGAAATATTTTATTATCATTTGCAGTACCTTGATTAACTACAATCATTTGTCCTGATAGCTCATCAATAGTATTAAATTGTGTATCTCTACTTGCAGTACCACTAGATACTACAGTATATAAACCATTTTGTGATGCTGTAGATTGATCTTTAACTAATACTCTGTCTCCAGTTACAAGAGTTACTCCATCAATAGTATCACCATTTTCTAAATCTGCTGTTAAATCTATATTACCTGTAGTTGCAGCTTCTGCAATAATTCTAGTTCTTAGTCCTGCAACTGCATCATCAACATATGTTGTTGCTGCTTTAGTATCTATTTGTGTTTGGATTGCTGAAGATACTCCATTAAGATAACCAAACTCTGTATTAGAAATAGATCCATCATGAATTTTAGTAGCTGCAATTGCTGCACTAGAATTAATATCTGCATTAACAATAGAATCATCTACAATTTTAGATGAGTTTACTGAATTTGCAGCAAGTTTAGCAAGTGTAATATTAGCATCTGCTATATGTGCAGTATCAATACTGCCATCTACATAATGCTCTGAATCTATACTGTCATCTGCTATTTTTGCATTTGTAACAGCATCAGCATTTATTTTAGCTGTAGTTACTGCGTTACTTCCTATTTTAGCTGCTGTAATTTGTGCATCAGCTATGTGAGCTGTATCAATAGATGCATCTGTGTAATGTTCACTATTAATAGCATCATCAGCTATTTTAGCACCTGTAATTGCATCTGCTGCGATTTTAGCTGTTGTTACATTTGCATCTGTAATTTTTGCTGTAGTAATTGCTGTATCTGCAATTTTGGCTGTAGTTATTTGTGAGTCTGCAATATGAGCTGTGTCTATAGAAGCATCAGTATAATGTTCTGAGTCTATAGCGTCATCTGCAATCTTTGCTCCTGTTACAGAATCTGCTGCTAGTTTAGCAGTACTTATAGCTCCATCAGCTATATTACTTGCTGCTATAACACCAGTTGGTATTGAGTTATTTGTTTTACCTAATACACCAATGTGTACGCTTGTAATTGCTTCACTAGATAAATTTCCTGAATCCCAAGTTACATTAACTGTTGTGTTTGTTGAAAAAGATGTACTAGATATAGTACCATATATTGTGCCTGGCGTTGATGCTACAACTTTAACTCTACGTCCAGCATGATAAATAGCTGTTACATCTGTTCCATCAATAGTAAACGATGTAGCTGATGCGTAAGTAGCTGTATAAGTACCTGCACCATCACCATATTCAATCCATTCAGCTGCATTATAATGCTGTCTAATATCTGCCATAACACTTCTAAAAGCGTTATTAATATTAGATGGTAGCATTCCTTCTGCTACTGAAACTGCATTAGTTCCTGTAGCTGTGTTGTTTGCTGCTGTTGTATCGTATTTACCTAAAAATGTTCCTGCCATAATTTTACTCCATAAACCAAACGAAAGCTTTATCGCTTTCTGTATTATTTTTATTAACTAAAGTGTTAATTGCTTCTTCTATTTGTCTTTGGAAAAACTCTTGTGTTTCCATTGAATATCTTACGTTATCTATATCTACTGAATCTGTCATTATCTATATCCTGCTTTAGATGCTACAATGTCTATACCTTGTGCATGATCAAAACTTGTTCCAGCAGGTATCTTAACATTAGCTCTAATGTATCTACCTGATTGTCTAACAGGATTAATCCCACTATCTACCATAGAAGATGAACTAGACTCTGTTTCTGTGTCTGCTAATCTTTCTCTAGTTTTTACAGTAACTGTTGCTTCTGCATCTACTATTGGTCTTATTCCTTGAATGTTAGTACGAGCTCCTGGAAATGCTTCTATTTCTGCTGTCTCTATCTCACACTCATTTGAGTTTCCTGAAAAGATTGCAGCTTTAAAATCTCCATCTATTCCACCTAAAAACATTTGTCCACCATTCCAAAAATCTGTATCAAGGTTAGCATTAATTTGTTCTAAGTTTTCTGAAATAATATCCATTAACTCTACTGTATATGCTCCTACAAATTGTGGAAATATTTGACTAGCACTTACTTTTGCTAAAGACCATTTTTTTGTAGCGTAATTATATATTATGATTCTATCACAAATACCTGTTGTATTGTTAGTATTACTTACGCTTGGGTACAACCACATAGCTAATTGATTAAATGGATCTGTTGCTGCTACTATTCTATCTGAATATGCTTTGTTTAAGTTTAGATCAAAAAATCTATTAACTTTTTCTACTCCAATAGGTACTACGTTATCACCTTGTATTTCATAGAAACCATCATCTGCAAGAAAAAATACACGTCTATTATCTTGACATACTGTTCTTCCAAATATGGCTCCCCTGTTTGGAGATATAACTGATAGTCTAAATATTGTTGCACCACCAACATAGTCCATACGAACTATTTGATTTTGTCTAAATACATATCCTACTTCTCCAGAAGTAATATGTACTATTTGTCCACCAGATCCTGGTAAGTCTTGTAAGTCAGATTGTTTACCTGACCAAACTGTAATATCATTAATACCAGACCATTGTATTCTGTTTGTAGCATTAGCTATATTACCTGTTACTAAGAAGTCTCGAACAACTCCTGAAACTCTAAATAAAGGACAAGTACCTGCTGTTTGTATAGAAGTAAGATTAGCAAAGTTTGTAGATGTTCCCATTAAATAATATTGAGCTGGATCTACTCCATTACTTACAATTACATATTGACCAAATTGTGTAAATGTAAAAAAATCATCATCATCTCCACTTAAACTTCCTTTACGAGAAGTAAATGTTCCTGATGCTAATTGATGTATATCTGTTTTTGTAGCTACAAAATTATAAACTGTATTAGAGTTATCTCTAAAAGAACCAGAGCCATGAGCATCTTTACCTACAGTTGATGTACCTGTATATGATACCAATGATGGAAATCTTTTATAAGATCCCAATGCGTGATAAACATTAGTTGCTACGTTTGCACCTTTCATACCATGTTCTGGTTGATCAGGCATCCATTCTCCAAAAGGTATCTGCATTATCTAGCCCTGTAAAATGATAAATCTGTTTGAACATCTGTTCTTTGTGTAACAGGTGCTCCACCATATGAATCTTGTTTGTCATTATTTTCACATCTTTCCATAGCAGATATATACATCTGTAACCATTGTTGTACTTGGTTAGGATCTATTCCACCTAAGAAGTTTGCTGCATGGTATAATGAACCATATAAATATATTCCTGGATGTTTGTTTAAAATGTAATTTGTTGTATTAGAATCGCTAAGAGCTCCAAAACTTTTATAATATGATAAGTACCCAGTATAAGAAGAATCAGGGGCAGGGCCAAAACGTAAAGTTTCTGTCTCATTATCACTCTCAATTGTATAGACTCTAGGTCTAGCAGTTGTTGATCCAGCTTTAATTTCAAACATATTCTGAGGAGTTATGTACTCCAAAGGATATTTATTACTTGCTGATAGTATATAAAAAGATCTTACTGCAATAAAACCAGTAGGAACAGATTCAGTTTCAGAGTCTATTGTAATAGAATCTATTTGTTCCATCTGTCTTATTCTTAGTTTAGCATTAAAGTCAGCTTCAGTTAGTGCAATAAAATCTGCAATTTGAGTTGTCAAATCAGATCTATTTAACCAATCTGCTATAGATGTTTTTAATCCTGAATATGATGTTAATGCCATTATAAATTTCCTTCAGCTGTTCTGAAATACCTAAACTCATTACTATTAAGTTTAGTTCTCATTATTTTTCTTTGAATATCTTTAGGTAATTGAAACCAGTTATTTGTTCCATTGTATTCTTTAGCCCATATAGAAAGTATTAAAGGTGGTATACTTGCCACTCTTTTCATTTCTTTAGCAGAAGATATATAACCATTGTCATGATTATAAAGTTCTTTGTTTCTTTTTAACAAAGGGTTTACATTTTGTTGATTATTGATGGTTAGTCTACCATCTGATTCTTGAATGTATTTAGTCTTTACTCCAGCATCATATTCAACTGATCTTACCTTACCCATACTATTCTGATAGTTCTGTTACGTATAAATTTACTGATCCAATTACAGCTATTTTTTCTCCACCAGATACTTTAAAATATTCTATATCTTTTGAAGGTACAAAAATTTTAGATGTAGTTGCTGTTGGGCCTGTTCCAAATTCTATATGACAATCAGCGTCTGCTACTATTCTAACATATTCTATATTGTTACCAAATGCAGCTGATGCAGCTGATGTACCAGAAGATGTTACTTTCTGAGTTGTTATAGGTCTCATTGCTATATGCATTTTATTTCCTTTTGTTTGGGGATGTTTCCACCCCCATAATTAATTATCTTCTTATAACGAATGTTACTACACATTCACACGCAGTTGAAGATCCACCATCAGTAATCATTTCGATAGCTTGTCCTTCATTTACTGAATTTTCAGCAGTAGGTTCTGCAGTATCTACATCACCAGCAGCTGAGCCAGATTGAGTTACTGTTATACCACCACCTGTTACAGCAGTGCCACCAATTTCAAATGATAATGCAGCGTTAGCTGTAGTAATAGCATTTTTAATTGATGTAAAAATTTTAATAATTCTTCCACCATCTGGTACAGGTACGAAAGTTGATCCTGCTGTACTTATGTTTGTAATTTTAGATGTTAAAAAATAATCGTTAAGTGTTCTCATTTTGTTTCCTCATTGTTCCGATCTTAACCCCTCTCAGATCTTCAATGTTAAAAATATACTAGGGGAGCAGTATTGAGGTTGCCCCCCTAAGTATTTAATCTATTAAGATG
>Ga0208899_1002416_pt1 | contig 12478 bp, 12 predicted proteins | sample VirMetDEL_Nov_24_FD_184518 | JGI IMG/M metagenome (GOLD analysis project Ga0208899, IMG submission 184518) | Aqueous microbial communities from the Delaware River and Bay under freshwater to marine salinity gradient to study organic matter... | ecosystem: Environmental > Aquatic > Marine >...
ACATTACAAGCATTTTGGACAGTACCTGCTGGTTACACTGCTTATATTTATCAAACAAATATCTCAACAGGAAATAGTTCAAATACTCCTGCTGTTTTAAAAACTGTATTAGTAGCAAGACCTTTTGATGGAGTATTTAACACAAAAGAAGTAATTGTATTAACAAATGGAAATCATTTACAAGATTATAGTTTTCCAATTAAATTAACCGAGAAAACAGATGTAGAGTTTAGAGGTGAATCTAGTTCAGCTTCTGTAGATTTTAATGTATCTGCTTCTCTAAACATATTATATGTACAAAACTAATGGCTAATAAATATATAAACGCATTCTACGATCCAACAACTACAGGTCAGGAAACTATTTATACAGCTCCATCTGATGCAAGAGCCATTGTTCAAAATATACAAGTAACTAATGAATCAGGATCTAAAGTAGTTAAAGTACATATTACAGATTCATCGGCATCAACGACGTATCAAATAGCTTATGCAAGTATCACGGGTCCAACTATATGCAACATGGCCCAAGGACCTATTATATTAGAAGAGTCAGATGTGTTGAAGATTGAAACTTCAGATACAGCTGGTATAAGTGCAGCTATATCATTATTAGAATTAAGTAGAGAATAGGAGAAACATGACAAAAGATATAGAGTACTTAAAAATAAATGGTAAAGAAGTGCCATTGGTAGAACCAGCAGAAGTAATTGTAACTATAAAAAATAAGAAAACAGGTGAGATTTATAAGGATGAAGAGGCTTTGAAAGCTGCTAATATACCCCAAGGAGATGTACAAAGAGATGTATTAGTTAAGATGCCAAAGCTTGATTTATTTGGAAAAACAAAATAAGATAAGGAACTATGCCAATTTCTAGAATGCAACAACCCAGACAATTATACGGATTAGGAAGCCTTGTTAAATCTGTTACTAAAGGTATTAAAAGCGCTGTTAAAGGGGTAGCTAATACAGTTAAGGAAAATCCATTATTGGCTGCAGCTGCTTTTAACTTTGCACCTATGTTAATTCCAGGTGGAGCAAGTACATTTATTGGTGGTAGTAAGGCTATGTTTGGTCTACCATCATTTCTTTCAGCTGGTGTAGATAAATTTAAATCAATGGGTGATTTAGGTAAAACTGCAACCATATTTGCAGGAGGTTCCTTATTAGCACCTATACTAAATCAAGCAGAGAAAGAAGGTGATCCTGAAGGTATTTCTAGAAACGTTGGTGCATTGAGAACAAAATTAACTGATGCATATAGAAACCAAAGAACATTCGCTGATGAAGCAGATGAAGAATCAGCTATTGCAGCACAAGTTGAAAGAGATTTATCTGAATATAGTCAAGACATGGCTAGAACTGGTGCTATGTATGGAGGTAGAATGGGTTATGCAATAGGTAGTCCAGAGAAAAATGCTGTCAAAGCAGCTGGTATTGAAGGTTTACTTTTAAATCAAAACCCTGCAGGAGTAACAGAATTAGACCTTAGAGAAAGTGGTGGATTTATTCCTCCAGTTGGTGTAAAAGAAAAGGCAGATGACATCCCAGCTATGTTATCTAATAACGAATTCGTATTTACAGCAGACGCTGTAAGAAATATGGGTGATGGTAATGTCAATAAAGGCGCACAACGTATGTATGACTTTATGAAGTATTTAGAAAATGGAGGAAGAGTCTAATGGCTGAAGTATCAACAGTAGTTCAACAACCACCTGAATTTATAGAAGCGGCAGCAAAACCGTATTTAACTCAATTACAAAAAGTAACAGGTGAATTAAAAGAAGCAGATTTATCACAAATATATGGACCACAATATGTAGCTGGTCTTGGTGCATTGACTCAACAAGCAATTGGTAAAGCAGGTGGCCTAGGTGCATATGAACCTTATTTACAGGGTGCAGCACAAGCACAACAAGCAGCAGCTGGATTAACTGGACCAACAGCTTATCAAGCTTATATGTCTCCATATCAACAAGATGTAATCGGTTCAACTTTAAAAGAATTTGATATTCAAGCACAAAAAGGTTTAGGTGCTATTGCACAAAGTGCACTTCAAGCAGGTGCTTTTGGTGGTGGTAGAGAAGGTGTTGCAAGAGCAGAATATATGTCAGCATCAGACAGAAATAGAGCTGCACTACAAGCACAATTATTACAACAAGGTTTTGGTCAAGCTCAACAAGCAGCTCAACAAGATTTCCTAAGACAACAACAATTAGCTGCAGGTCAAATGGGGCTAGCACAAGCAGCTCCACAATTAGCTGGACAACAAATATCTGCGTTAACAACTTTAGGTGGATTGCAACAAAGTCAAGCTCAAGCATTAGCTTCTGCTAGACAACAACTTGCTCAACAGCAATATATGCAACCGCTACAAGCTACACAGGCTCTGGGTTCAGGGATCACTAGTTTAATTGCTGGTTATCCAGGTTCACAGCAAGTACAAACTCAACCATCTCCAACGCCTTTACAAACTGCTTTAGGTGCAGGTGCTACACTGGCTGGAGTTTACAGAGCATTTAATTAATATGAGTAGAATATTTAGAAGACCTATGTTCCGAAAAGGCGGACCGATTAATGACGGTATCATGACTGGTATTGTTGATAGAGAAAATCATGCTGTGTCGGATGAAATGGGTGTAGGTGGTCAAACTTTTAGAGATACTGTTCAAAATAGATTAGACTTAATTCAATCTGTTTCAGGTGGTACAGGACTTGATGATCCTTTAACACAATTTTTATTACAATATGGACCAGCGGTAGCTAGTCAAAGACCAACTGGAAGTACAATTGGAACATTAGTGGCTGCTGCAAAAGAACCTACTGCACAATTATTAAAAGATGTACAAGCTCAAAAGAAACTTAAAACAGGTGTTGCATTAGAAGTATTAGATCAATTGTCCGATGAAGATATTGCTCCATTTATTGAAAAAGCAAAACAAATTTCTAAAGAAACTGGTAGAGATTATCAAGATGTATTAAATGAATTATATCAAACTGAAATTTACAGAAAAGAACAATCACCAACAGAAGCGGCTAAAGAAGCAGCGGAAGTTAATATGGCCGGTTTAATATCTCAAAAAGATTTATCAGGTAGTCCTATGATAAATACTTATGCAGCTGAAGAAGTGGTTATGCAACTTAATAAAGTTAAAAAAGGTGAAGTAGAAGGTGTAGAATTTGGTGACATAGATATTGATCAACCTTATTTAAAAAAAGATACAGAGTATACAACTAATCCAGAAACTGGAGTCATCACAATGGACGAAGATGATGCTGATGATTACCGAGAAGGTAAAGTTATATACGACTATAGATCAAATAAATTTTTTAGAAAACAAGGAACACAGCTTATTCCTATAGGAGGATAAGGTGGCAGAGAGAAATTTTTTTCAAAAACTAATTAAACCTACTTTAGAGGAAAAAGCAGAATTTCTTAGAAAGAAAGAACGTTCTGATAGAATTATAGATTTATTAGAAGAAAAAGGTCTATTTAAAACACAACAAATCTTAAAAGAACAAGAAGCTTTGGATGAAGGTGTACCTGAAGAAGAAGTAAATAAAATGGCGTCAGACTTTGATAACAAAGCTGTAATGCCTAAGATAGAAAAATTTATTAAAAGTCCAATTGATAGTACAGTTGAAACTGTTAAAGGAGTATTTAAAGAACCGGAAGTTGAAGAAACTCCAAGAGATCCTGGTTTACCGCCAGAAGAAGATAATGAAGTATCAGTTACAGATTCCATAGGCGCTGCAATCAATAGTGGACTTATAAAAATACCAAAAGGTGTAATTAATTTTGGAACTCTTGTTTATGATGCACTACAAGAAGAAGGTATACCAGTTGAACAAAGTGCTACATTTAAATTTAACAAAGCTTTTGAAGATAGTTTTTTAGGTGTAATTGAAAAAGAATCTGAAGAAGAAGCAAGAGAAACAGCAACTGGAAAAATAACTGAAGCATTGGTATCTCTATATGGTGCAGGTAAAATAGCATCAAAAACAGCTGTGCCTGTTGTTGCTAAACTAAGTCAAAAAGCAAGACAACTTTCAAATTTATTAGTTAAGTCTGTTAAATCTGGTAAATATGTAAGCACAACTAAGAATGTAAAAAACATTACAGAAGCAGGTAAAAAAGCAATTGAATTAAATAAGTTATCTAAATTAGATAAATTTGTAGGTATCACAGTTGGTGGTGGTCTTGGAGTTGGAGCAGTTGTTGCAAGGGAAGAAGACATAGGTACGTTTGGTGATTTCATAGATTTTATTCCTACAGAATTAGATAGAAAACAAAGAAAAGATGCTGCAGATGATGCAGGAAGACAATTACATAATAAATTATTATTTGGAGCAGAATATGCATTTCCAATTATTCCTGCAGTTTATGGTTTAGGTAAAATAGGAAAAATAATTGCACAAAAAGGAAAAGATTTAGCTTTTAGTAATTCAGCTATTGATAGATGGATAGATAAATTTGCATCTAAATTTAGATCTAGAAGTACAAAAGACCAAGCTATCTTTGAAGGTATACAAAAATTAGAGGGAACTAAAGCAGCATTTAAAATTACAGCTGATGACTTTTCTAAAAGTATTGATGACTCATTAAAAAGAATATCTAGAGAAACAGTAAATGTAGCAGAAGCAGTAGATCCTTCTACAGCGTCAGGTATGATAGCTGATTTTATGATGAAAACAAAAGATGCTGTAAAGAGAGGAAATATACGTTTCAATGGATTTAATGAAAAAGTATTAAAAGATTTTACTACTTCTATGAAAAAATTAGGTGTAGGTGATGATACAATTAATAAAGTTATAGCAGATGCAGTTGAATTTAGAACTAAAGTAGCTGAAATGAAAAACTCTATATTACAAGGTGGAAATATTAATCAAGGTGCAGAAGCATTCAATAATATTATTACAAGTAGAGTCAATAAGTTTTTAACTAATGATTATAAAATTGTAGACATGAATAAAGGTTTAATAAAAGGATTTAAACCAACTGATGAAATAAAAGAACAAGTTGCCGGTGTTATACAAAGATACGCAAAAGCAAATGGAGCTGCAATAGATAAAGGAAGAGCAAGAGATATTGTAGAAAATATAATTAAAAGTGTAAAAATAAATCAAATAGAAAAATCTCCTGTATTTCCATTAGGAAAAAATGGTGTGTTAGATGACAAAGGGGTTATGATGAAAAACATTGGAGAAAATATTACGGGTGCAGGTAAATTTAAACCTGATGGTAAAGGTGGTTTAATACAAAAAGAATCTGATTTAATCGCTTTTAAAAAATTATTTGGTGAATATAAAAATGCTAAAAATGTTATTTACAATGTAATGGGTGATTTAGCTCAAATACTAGGAAGAGATAAATTTTATAATCAATTATTAATTGATAGTAATACTGCAATTAAAAATGGTGGAAGAGGTATTTTTAGAAAATCATATGATGAAGCACTGCAAGCTTTTCCAAATAAAGAAATTATTTCTTCTGCTAAAGGATTGAAATTACCAAATAGATTATCTGATGAAGTTTATACTTCTCCATTAGATGGATTATTTACAACTAAAGAATGGGCCGAAGCTATTAAACAAGGAGATGAATTAATTCAAAGTGGATTAACTAAATCAGCTGCATATAGATATATGTTACTTATTCCAAAAGGTTTAACTCAAGTAGGTAAAACAGTTCTAGGTCCTGTAACTCAAATGAGAAACTTTACATCTAACTTTTTTACCACATTACATAATGGTAATTTATTATATTTTGCAGGTAATCCAAAAAAATTCGTTGATTATTTAAAACAATCAACAGCAGCTATACAACCACAAATATTATATAAATTAACAAAAAACCCTGCTTATAGAAATACACCACAAGGACAACAATTATATAAATTTTTATTAGAAGAAGGTGTAACAAATCAAAGTACAACTTTTAGAGATGTGGAAGGGATCTTATCAGATATTACCAAAGGTTCAGGCACAAAAGTAGATGATTTTATGAATAAAGTTTTTGAATCTGCAACTAAACGAATAAAAGGTTTATATGATATTGCACAAGAATTGTATGTAGGAGGTGATGACTTCTTTAGAGTATTTAACTTTTTAGGTGAAGCGGCTAAATTAAAAGATGCTTATACTGTTGCACTTAAAAAAGGTTTAATTAAAAAAATGCCTAATGAATTGTTCTTCTGGAAAGAAGCAGCTAAAGCTGTAAGAGAAACTATTCCAAATTATGCTTACGTATCTGATTTTGTAAAAGGAGTTAGAAGATCACCTCTTGGAAACTTTGCATCATTTCCATCCGAAATTTATAGAACAGGTACTAATAATTTTACTAGAGGTATTAGAGAAGCAAAAGATCCTATTCTTGCTCCTATTGGAAAAGCAAGATTAACAGGACAAGCTTTAACATATGCTACCGCTCCTATTGTTGCTTACGAAGGTTTTAGAGCTCTTTATGGAATATCAAGAGAAGTTGCAGAAGCAATTCGAGAGTTTGTACCTGATTGGTCAAGAGATAATACATTACTACCTGTTTATGAAAACGGTAAATACAAATACATAGACTTTAGTCATGGTTTTTTCTATGACACAATGACATCACCAATTCAAGCTACATTAGCCACTGTGGATGAATTAGATGAAAAACCTTTAATGGAAGGTTTAACAAAAGGTTTACTAAGAAGTATTTCAAAAGCAATGGAACCGTTTGTAAGTGAATCTATTTTCTTTGGAACTATGGCAGATTTATTTATTAGAAATGGTATGGACGAAAATGGTAATAGAGTTTTTAATCCTAGAGATTCGTTGGGAAATAAAATACAAGCAGCAATGAAACATACTGCGTATAAATTATCTCCAGGTTCATTTCCACAATTAAAAAGATTATATAAAGCCATCAAAGGAGAAACTATTGGTGGAACACAATATGAAATACCTGATGAATTGATGGGATTTTTTGGAATGAGAGAAGTACCAATTGATGTTAAAAAAACTATGAACTTTAAAATTCAAGATTTTAATAAAGCTACTCGTGATGAAAGAAATTTAATTTACGCAGGTACTTTAACTGGAGATCCTGTAGAAGATGTTAATAAAATTATTCAACAATTTATTTTTGCAAATCAACAGAGACTTGAAACATTTAATTCTATGAGAAGAACATATGATGCTGCTAAAGTTTTAGGTATGAGAGATAAAGAGATAGCAGAGCTATTTACAAAAAGAGGTCTTAAAAAACAATATGAATTCATAAAGAAAAATAGATTTCAACCATTTGAAATATCTGATAATATGAAAAAAGTATATGCAGATTTAGCTAGAGAAAAAGATATACCAAATCCTTTAACTAAAAAAGCTCAAAAAACTATTAATAAAGTAATTAAACAACTTTATAAACAAAGATTAAATAAAGAATTTAAAATTAATCCTGATGACTATATCTTGAAGCAATCAACAAGAGACAAATTAAGTGCACTACCATTACAACCAATGCCTAATCAACAAGTGATACAAACTACACAGCTCCCGGCATCAGGGGCCATGAATCAAGGTTTGACTGTAGCAGAAAATGCTTTATTATCTGAAGAAGAAAAAATGATTAAACTTAGATCAAGAGGATTAGCATAATGAATTATTTGGGTGGTTTGGTAGCATCAGGCTACAGGGTTCTTAATGAAGCGGGGGTTTCATTCTAATGCCAAACGGGAAAACACCAGAAGATACGGGAGAACATTTAATGGCACTATATGGACATGTAGAGGGATTAAAAAAAGACGTGGGACATTTACACAAAGACATAGAAAAACTTAACAACAAAGTTGAAGATATTGAAAAGAAAACCGATAGACTATTATACTGGATTATTGGTGGCGCATTTACTACAATCCTGACTCTTACAGGATTATTTAATTTATTCTTGAATTAATTCTAATAATTATTATATTTACAGCAGGTCGCTTTAGGAGGGCCTATAAATTAACTGTCTAACATGGAGGTTATCATGACAAATCTAAGTACATTCCTAAATAACGCAATCGGTTTTGACGATGTTTTTGATAGATTTAATTATCTATCTACAGTCAATTCTGGTTTTCCACACTATAACATAAGAAAAGAAAGTGAAGGTAAATATACTATTGAACTTGCTTTAGCTGGCTACAAAAAAGATGAAGTAGAAGTTAAAGTTGAAGATGGTGTATTATCTATTGAAGGTTCTTCAAAAGAAGAGAAAGCAGACTTTGTACATCAAGGTATTGCTAAAAGATCTTTTAGAAGACAATTTCAATTAGCTGATTATGTTGAATGTAATGGTGGTAAATTAGAAGATGGTATGCTTAAAATTAAACTTGAGTATAATCCACCGGAAGCTAAAAAACCAAAACAAATAAAGATTGCTTAAATCCATTCTCTAAAGTCTTCATCCATAATTGTGTTTGCGATGTTGACTTTGTTACGGAGAGCTTTAACAATTCTTTCGTCAATAGTATCTGAAGTCATTATATCAATATAAGTCATCTTTCTAGTTTGACCTATACGATCGATTCTGGCTTCAGACTGTTGACGTTTTTCTAAATCATAACCATTAGAAAAATAAATCATATTACTACCTGCAGTTAATGTAATACCATAACCACCGGTATGTGTAGTACCGACAAAAAATCTACACTTATCATCATTTTGAAATCTTTTTATATTTTTTGATCTTTCATCAGTGTCTGTTGCACCATAATAATCTACAACAGATTCTTCACCATATACTTTTTTAATTTCTGCAATAATTCTTCTTACATCATGAGTATAGTGGGACCATATAATAGTTTTACCTTCAACGTTTTCTAATATACTCATTAGTTCAGTTAATCTTTGACAAGGTAAATCTTTTATTGTTCCATCATCAGCTGTAAAATGTCCACAAGTTATTTGATGAAGTCTCATTAATTGAGTCATAACTGTTGCAGAAGACTGCATTTTACCTTCTAAAAAAGCAATTGCTTCTTGTTTCATTTGTTTATATACTTTTTGCTGTTCTTTTGTGAGCTCAACATAATGCTTGACATAAGTTTTTTCTGGAAGATCTAAACAATCTTCTTTTAATATTCTTTTTGAAAATGGTTTTATTTTATCAGACAATTCACCAAGGTTTCTATATCCCACAACTATTTCCACTCTTCGACCTTGTACTTCAATCTTTTTAGTTACTGCATATCTTGCTTTGAATGTCCAATAAGAATCATGGCCCAGGAGCCAAGGATCAAGAAATGCACATTGACTAAATAAATCTAGTGGTGACTTAGTTACAGGAGAACCTGTTAGTATTCTTCTGTATTTAGCAAGTGGTCTAAGATCAAATATATTTTTTGTTCTATTGGATGTAGGTGTTTTAATAGTAGTAGATTCATCAATTGCAATCATTGCTTTGTGACAAGATAAAAATTTTTGTGCAAACTCTGTACCATTACCAGAACTAAAAGCTTCAACATTCATAATTAAAATATGTAAATCAGTTCCAGTTTCAAATAATGTATTTAATATTTTTTTCTGTTTAGATGATTTATCTGATGTTTTCCATAACACCATTTTTTTATAGATATGATCAGGAAGGTGAGTAGGAACCTCCTGATCATACCAGTTCTTATAAACACCTTTAGGTGCAATAAGAAGGAGGCCATTTATCTGGCCTTTATCATAAAGCATTGCGGCATTATCTAATAATACCTTTGATTTACCCGTACCCATTTCCATGAAATACGCAAAATTTTCTTTATCCCAAGATGCTTCTAATGCATCTAATTGATGTTCGTATGGCTTTGTTTTAAATTTATAATTCATAATCTATTTACTTTTCTTTCTATTTGTTATAGTAATATAAAAAAAGGAAGAAGTCAATGAATAAAATTACAAAAAACGGAGATAAACTTTTGTACGGAGATGTGCAATCCAAGGTTTATTTATTACAAGATATTCCTATAGATAGAGAATCAGGTAGACCTAAATATAATATAATGGGTGCAAAAAAATATGGCGATATTGAGATTATGTTTAGAGCGTTAGAACAAATAATGTTTTCACCTGGACCATTTATTTTTTCTATAAGACAAAAATTAAAAAATTTTACAGAACACGATTATCTATTATTAAATGGTGATCCTGCAATTATTGGTGTTACTTGTGCAATTGCATCAGAAATGACTAATGGAAAATTTAAATTGTTGAAATGGGATCGACAAGAAAAAACTTATTATCCAATAGAAATAAATATTCATCAAAAATAGTTCTTGACATTATAAAATTAATAACTATAATGCCATGCATGAAAGTTATAATTAAAAATATAGGAGAACGATTATGTTAATAGATCTACGTAAAGATGCACCAGATCAATCTACCAGTATTGATCCGGACAAACTTTCAACTGAAGTTGAAAAGTTACAATCAGTAAAAAAACAAATTGAAAATTTGGAATCACGAATAAAAGATTTAAAAGAAGACGAAAAATATTTTAGTTGTGTTATAATTCCAAAACTAATGGAAGACATGAACCTATCTAGTTTAAAACTTAAAGATGGTTCAGAGTTGTCTGTTAAAAAAATTTATAGTGCCTCAATTAGAGCTGATAAAAAAGCAGAGGCGATACACTGGCTTCGAGAGAATGGCTTAGGTGATATTGTAAAAAATAATATTACAGTATCATTTGGTCAGAACGAAGATAACAAGGCGGTGGAATACGCTAGCCTTGCGAGGTCGAATGGGTATGAACCTATCCAAGAGGAGAAAGTTCACCCATCGACACTCAAAGTAGTTATGAAAGAATGGAATGACAAGGGTCATGAAGTTCCAGAAGAACTATTTAATACGTTTGATGGAAATCAAACGCATTTTAAAAATAAAAAATAAATAATAAATAATAAGGAGATATATATGGCAAATACAGCTGTAGAAAAAAAGAACAGTGCTGGTTCACTGGCTACTATCAACCTAAGAAGTGATTCTGGTAGAGGTAGCGAAGAAATCAAATCGGACGATATGTCGACTCCGATTTTAAAAATCTTACATCAACTATCACCTGAATGTAATGCTAATGACTCTAAGTATGTCGAAGGTTCTAAACCTGGTATGATATATGCTAAAGGTCTTGGTACACTTACTGATGGTCAAGAAGGTGTAAATATTCTTGTTGCACACGTGCAAACAAGATTTCCTGAATGGCAGGAAATGGGAGACACAGCAGCTCCTCCTGTCACAACACATCTTAATATTCCTGAAGATGCTGTTGAAGAAAGAAATGGTAAGTACAGATTATCAAATGGTAATTATGTAGAAAAAACTGCATACTTTTATGTAGTTGTTTTAGGTGATGAACCTAGACCTGCAGTGATTACTATGAGATCATCTAACTTAACACCTGCGAGAGAATTAAATCAGTTGATTAAAAATCTTAGATTTAAGGATGACAAAGGTGTTTACAATCCAGCAGCATATGCAGCGGTTTATAATTTAAAAACTGTTGGTAAAACTGCAGGAAGTAAAAGCTGGCATGTCTACAAACCATCTATGGCGAGAGCTTTAGATGTTTCTAAGAAAGAGGATGCTGACTTATACTTAATGGCACAAGAGTTTCAAAAATCTGTGTCTAAAGGTCAAGCTAAACCTGAGTATGAGAAAAGCAATAAACCTCAAACTGCGGATATTGTATAATTCACTGAGTGAATAACTTGCAAGAAGAGGCAGTAACGGGAGACTGGAACTGCCTCTCTAACTTAGGAAATAGATATGACGGACTTTATAAAGTATTTTACAGGATTAAAACGTAATTACGGTTTTTGTAATATTAATAATGGTTACAAAGATCCTAATACAGGAAAAATAAAATTTCATTCAGGTGATTATGGATGGTCAGGTAAACCAATTACTGAAGAAGATTATAGACTTCATTTACATGGAAGAAAATCTATAGGTATTCAACCTTGTGATGACAATGGTTATGCAAGATTTGGTGCAATAGATATTGATCCAAAAATATACAAAGATTTAGATATACAATTTTATTTAGATACTATTCAAAAAAATAATTTACCACTTATACCAATTAAATCAAAAAGTAATGGATTGCATTTATATATATTTACAAAAGAATTTGTAAAAGCAAAAGAGATAAAAGAGTTTTTAGAGCAAGTATTATTTTTATTTAAATTACCTATAGTAACAGAAGTATTTCCCAAACAAACTAAACTTGGAAAAAATACAGACGGTGATCCTATTAATGGTAATTTTATAAATCTACCTTATTTCAATAAATCAGAAAGAGTTGCGTTAGATCCATCCGGTAATGAAATGTCATTAGAGTTATTTTTAAATTGTATTGAGTTAAATAAAATGACTTCTGAACAATTAAAACAAATAACAAATAAAATTATTCAAAATGAATTAACAGGTGGTGCAGAAGAATTTAAAGATGGTCCACCATGTTTAG
>Ga0208899_1002425_pt1 | contig 12466 bp, 18 predicted proteins | sample VirMetDEL_Nov_24_FD_184518 | JGI IMG/M metagenome (GOLD analysis project Ga0208899, IMG submission 184518) | Aqueous microbial communities from the Delaware River and Bay under freshwater to marine salinity gradient to study organic matter... | ecosystem: Environmental > Aquatic > Marine >...
CTTCTGAAATTTGTATATCTTCTATTCCCATGGTTTTGTCAGTTTACTTTGTTTTTGCGAACAAATCAAGAGGCGGCATGATAACTGTTACATCTCTTTGCACGTCTTCTTCAGGTATATTAGCAGCCTTTAGAGCTTCTTCAGTCTCATAGACTTCTCCTGTTTTTTTGTTCTTTATTGTTGTTATTATCTTATCTGGTGTTAGCATCTTTATTTCACTCATTATGTTGTTACCTCTTTCTTAATATTTAAATAGCTAATAGCTACATCAAACGAGTCGGATGTGCTTGCTTGTACTGTAAAGGTTTTACCCCCTTCTACTATTAGTGGTTGGGTTAATAATTCTGTTGTAACATTAGCAGTTAAAGCTGCAGATTTAATAGCTGTAATACTATTGTTTATTACAGTTACACTAGGTGTACCAGCTGATGTAACAAGTATTGATTTAATAACTATAGTTTCATTAACTGCAGGAACACCAGCACCTAATGGTGTAAGTGCACTACCACTTGTATTATTATCTATACCGACAAATTTATATTGGTTTACTACTGCCATTAATCTAAAAAGAAACTTCTAGCTTCTATCTCCTGTTTTAATTCTTCTTGAAATGTAGTGTTTAATTTTTCAAGAACTGCATCTAAATCTCTAACCAAAGACTGTGCTACGTCTTGTTCGTATTCATCACTTGCTCTAGTTAATGTTTGTACTATCTTTGCCATTATACTGTGTAATAATTTTGCATTCTTGATTCAATTTCTTCTCTAATATCATCAGGTTGATTCTGTAAATATCTTGAAGCAAATGGATCATTTGCATTTTCTGTTTCTATGTCATCAAACATATCGTAGTTATATAAAGTAGCAATGCCTTGATCAGAAGCACCACCACCATCATCATTACCAGTAGGATTACCATAAGCATCTGTTGCTCCAGACATTCTGTTACTCATATAAGAACCATACGCATTTTCTAATTGTTCGGGTGTCATTTCAGCAACTGTTCCAAAATTTAAACCAGGAATTTTCCCTGCTCTAATTACATCTTCAAAAAAAGCTCTATTTTTCCCTGCAGAAAAATCTGCAAATTTTTGTATTGGTGAATTTACACCTTTATTAAATAAATTTAAAAACATACCTGTAAGACCAAAATTAGGAATGTTTACTTTAGGTCTCGTATTGTAAAAATTTTGTAATACTTTTTCTCTGTCGTTTAATAAAACTGGTCCAATTGGATTTTTATCTGCCTGACCTGTTGCTATGTTGTGATTATAAGTTTGTAAATTACTGCTTCTGTCATCTGCACCACCAGTATTACCACCAGTATTACCACCAGTATTACCACCGTAGTTTCCACCTGAAGAGGCTCCACCTGCTGGGCCAGATGATCCAGTGCTACTACCAGTACTACCCATGTCCCTTCCACCACCTCGAAAACCAACTCTTTCAACTAGTTTACCTAGTGCATACATCTGTCTAGCTTGTTGTAATCTTGTAATTGACATTATCGTCTTCCTCCAGCATGTATATCTAACCTAAAAGTTCCAAGTTTCCAACTGGTATCTACAGCAGTGTTGGATATTGTAAGAGCTATAGCTCTTGCTCTTGCACGTGTATCTACTTTTGTTGTAGCTGATGTAACTGTAAAAGGTCCTAAGGATGAGCTAACTGCTGTATCACTTGGATAATTTCTTAAATCTAATTGGATAATAGCATTTCCTTGTTGAGTTATAAAGTCTGGTATGATTCTACTTACTCTCATAATGTTTTCACCATCACCTCTAAGATCTCCTAAATTAGTTGCAGCTCCTCTTACAACTTTTTGTGTAATATCATAATCACCTGAAGTAATGTCAGCAGGAATTGCTGTGGTTACTCCTAGTCTTACTTGGTTAACACCTGTTTCATGTTCATAGTAATACGAAACACCTTCTGTGTTTCCAGTTACATCAAAAGATGTATCTGTATCAGCGTCGTATTGAGTTGCATGTGGTAAACCAAACACAGCTGAGTCTTGCCATGTAGTTCTAATAAATAAAGGACTTGCATTTACAAACCATATAGGTCGTTTAGCAGTTGAGTCTAAATAACTATAAGTAACTGATTGTGTATTTACATTAGAGTTAGCTTCTGGATAAAACCATGTAACTTCTCCAAACAAGTTATTAATACCTGCATAAACCATTTGATTAGATGTTGTATTTAAATTATCGTAAACATAGTCTTCAACTAAACAGTCCATAGATTCTAGTTTACCGGTGTATCTAAAGAAACCATTATCAGACATCCAATACGCAGCGCCATCAACTTCAACAGCTGCATTCTTACCAATCAAACCACAGTTAGTACCAACCTGTTCAAAGGCAAAAGTAAAAGGAGTTCCAACAAAACGCATAGTAAATAAAGCTGTATCACTCCAAACGTATAATGCATTTCTACCAAGTTTAGCACCCATGATCCGTGATCCGGCGGCCAGTCTTTGTGTACCAGCACTATTCTCAGCTGTAGGTGTATAAGTATTTATATCCTCTTGAGAAGAAAATCTAATAAACATATCATCTTGTGTTGCTTTGTTACCAATAGTTGTTTCTGTTCCAAAGAATACTAAGTGACGATCGGGAGTAGATACTAACATATCACGTGACGCTGTTGGTGCACCTGATATAATTGTAGCTCTTGTTGATGTTGCATTGGATGCATCTGCGTCCCATTCAAAACATTCACCGTTAAATATTAAAGCAATTAATGTGCTACCTAAATTATCTAAAGACCAGAGACCGGGTTCTGCAACTTTATCCGTGGTCGATGCTGCTTGGCCCCAGGCAGAGTAAGCACTAAAGTTAGTAACGGTTGCACCGTTACTGTGAGAAGCGTTGGCTGTTCCTCTAACATTTCTAGTAATTCCAGTAAAACTTGTAGCTGTAATTCCTGTGTAAGATATTTCTTCATTATCTACTTGTATAAAATTTGTTCCTGTGCTTGGAAATCCAGTTGTACTCCCTACATTAATCGTAGTTCCTGAACCACCAGTTCCAGCAGAGTCAGCGTTTAATGCACCATTTAAAGTTGTTGTTTGTGGGTTTGTAACGGCACCACCCCATTGAGATATACCATAACCAAAAACTCCAACTTGTTCAGCGGGTCCAACATGATAATATTGAAAATAAGTTATACCTCCAGAAGTAGTTGCTCCTGCTCCTGTTTCATTACTGCCAGCATTTATTTGTAAGGTTGTAGTGCTAGGTATATTAGTAACCATAAATTTTTTATCTGCAAAAGTAGAAGACGTAAAATTAGAACCTGTAATAGCCGTAAATGTAGACGCGTCTCCAAACAATATAATATCACCTACTTGAAAATTGTGTGCAGAAGCAAAAGTTAAAGTAACAGTTGATTGTCCATTAGTTGTACTAAATGCGTTTGTAATAGCACTTCCTGATGGATTAATTAAAGGGTGTATATCATAGTATACTCCCCCAGAATATACGTATAAAATCCTGTTAGTTCCTATGGCTGCGTATTTAATACCTTCTTTATTAACCATGTGATGCAAGCTTCTGGCTGCACCAGTTAATTTACTGTCTCCTAATTGAGACCAACCACCTATTTTTTCAGGTGTACCATATCTAAAACGTACATTTGTACCGCCTGTCCATTGAGACTCAGCACCTGTTGATGTAACTTGTTTATTAAATCCTGGTAAAAAACCTAGTTTTTGTAGCATAATATACCTTTATATAATCTTTTTAATCTTTTTCCACTTTAAAAAGTGTTTATATTTTATAGCTATTGTCTATAAAAACTTCCATATTAATAGATAATCTAAAGTCATCTTTATCTAAAGGCAATAAAGGCCTGTGAAGTAAATTATTTTTAAAAATAATTAAATCATAATCCTTGGGTTTAAAAATTTTTGTAGGCACTATTTTTTTAGTTTTTTGCTTACCCTCGTATAAAGCAATTCCTTGTTCTGTTTTAGCTACTTTTAAATAAAACACTCCGACTAAATCACTTGTTTTAACATGATTATGCCACTTAGTTTCAAAAAACAATTTGTCTAATACATAACCCCAATATTTAAAACTAGGTTTTTTAAACACTATCCCTTCAAATCTATCCTTACAAGTATCTAAAAATATTTGATATAGCTGATCAAAATTATCATCTTTATTTATCATAAAATTATAACCACTTTGTCTGTGTTTTAAAGCGTGTTCAATCATTTCTTCTTGTTTGTCTTTAAAAATATCCGCTAGGTTTTTTTTTTCAAATATCATTTTTCTAAAAGAGAAATTACTTTTTCTTGATCGTCGTATGAGTAAAGACGTTGGGAACAAAAATCATCAGGTAAACCTAAATGTGGTCGAGCATCAAATTTATTGTTATGTTTAATAGATGATTCTACGGTATTGTAATGCAAAAACACTTGACCACATACCTCTCCTTCGAAAGGTTCTCTCCAGTGTTCTAAATTAACTCCATCGTAAACAACCAAATCACCAGGTTCTAAATCTATTTGAACACCTTTAGTAAAATCAGATTTATATCCATTGTTAAGATCTGATTTACCTTTAGTAGGATCTGTTTCAATAAAAATTGGCCATAAGTCTCCACCAAGGTTTAAAGTAATTGTAACCTCACAACTAAATCTATCTTTATGTCTTTTTAATTCATCTCCTTTTTTATATAATCTTGCAAAGCTATATTGTTCAACTAAATCTAAATCAGTTTCTTTTGATAAAATAGGTTTTAGTTCTTGTAATAAAAGATCAAATGCAACATCACCATAAATAACATAAGTATTTTTTATTTGAGGATCAGCCCAAGAACCCCACTCTTTTGAAAAAGGAGATATGTAATTATCTTCTAACATGGTTTTTGCTACCTGTCTTTTTAATTTAAAATATTTAAATAAATAATCTGCTTTTTCTTTTGAGATTGCGTTTTTAATTATTACATATTTTTGTTTTTTATACATAAATTATTTAAATGGATATCCAAGGCTCCACATCACTAATGAATATCTCGTTCCTTTTGTAACTGGTCTTACTCTATGGTAGATATGAGAAGGAAAAACAATTATGGTTCCTTTAGCTAATGATTGTTCTTCTATATATGTTTCTAAAGGATTATCATGGTTCATTCGTGGTTGAAATTCTAACTCTCCACCTTCGTATTTATCTGGATCAGTTAACTGAACTGTTACAGAAACTTTTCTAATTTTTCCATGAAAACCAGGGTCGTCTGGTTTATTGTAGGGTTCATTTAAACTATCCATATGCCAATCATAATACTGTCCGTTATTATATTTTGTAAATTGCATTGGTTCGGACCAATCCCATTCAAAATTCCAATTAGCTTCTTTGTTTGCTGTTATAACAAAAGGTTGTATATGTCTATAGATCCATTTATCATTTAACCAAACTATATCTGAATCTCGAATTTCTTTTGAATATTGTTTTTCTTGTTCAGTTAAAACTTTTCCGTCTATTGCACCAGTTACACCTTTTTCAATTGTTTTCTTATTTCCATACGCAATTATATCATCACATATCTTAGCTGAAAGAGCTTTTGGAAAACACCAATAATAATGTTTTAAGTTCATTTTTTAATTAATTTATTTATTTCAGGTAAATAAATATATTTTAATTTACTTGTTTCAAATAATTCTTTTAAATCATTCATTGTTTCTACTAACACTTCGTCAGGTAAATTTAAACTTGTGTTTATCAAAATAGGAACTTGAGTTAATTTTTCAAAAGATTTAATTAAATTATAATAATTTAAATTTCTATTTTTGTCTACAGTTTGAATTCTTGATTTGTTATCTACAGCAAGACCTGTTTTTAAGATTCCTTCTTTTTCTTTTTTTAAATCAAATACGTACATCATGTGCGGCGATTCATCTATTGTCATGTCAAACCATTCTTTAGTTTTTTCTTTTAAAATAGAACATGCAAAAGGTCTAAACCATTCTCTTTTTTTTATTTCGTTAAGTTTTGCTGTAGCATCTTTATGCAAAGGACTCATTAACAAAGATCTATTACCTAACCCTCTTTGACCTTGTTCACTTCTAGATTGAAATATAGCAACAGGATCTTCTAATAAAATTTTAGCAACTTCTTCCGTATCCGTATCTAAGATATTATATTTAGAAAAAATTGAAACATCTAGATCTTGAGGTATACCTAAATAAACAGTATCGTTTTTTATTTTATTTTCTAAAAAATAATTTGCAGCCCCTAAACTTAAACCAAAATCTCCATTAAAAGGATCGCAAAATATATTTTTAAATTTAGATATTAACTTAGAGTTATATAAAATATTTTGTGCACAACCTCCGGTAAATAACAAATTATCTTTTACACCCCATTTTGTAATTAAATCAGTCATGTTTTTTTCATATTTTTCTTGTGTTTTTTTTGCACCTTTATCATGTAAACTAAATGCCATTGTTTTACCCCCTGCCATAGGATGTTCAAAAGTTAAACTGGTAAAAATTTCATAGTCTAAACCTATTTTATTAAATTCAGTTGTTATGTGTTTTAATTTATCATCTTTAAAAATATATTGACTTTCTCTTTCGGGTTCTAATGATCCTGCAACAGGTGCTCCTGTTCCATCACATACAATTATATTCTCTATATTTTTATTCCATGTTAATGCACAGTATGCATGAAACAAGTGATGATGTTGAGAATGATAAAAATGCATATCTATATTTCTTAATTTTTTACTGTTAATTATTAAATCTTCCCATATTCCCATTGAATTATTTCTAGAAGAAGAAAATATTATTTTATCTATTGGTAATTTTTCTAATTCTTTTATTGTTTGCTTAACTGGAAAGGAATAATATTTAAAACGATTATATCTATCTAGTTGTGTGTGAAATATAATCTTATTATTTTTTATATACGTCATGCACCCATCGTGAGAAGTATATATAGAAAGTACGTTCATTATATTAAATTAAATGAAAAAAATATTGTTTTATTTTTAGATGTATTAATAGCAACTTCGTGTTTTAAAAAAGATGGAAAAATAATTAACATATTATTTTGAGGAATGATTTGATATTTAGAAGAATTGTAAGAATTGTATTTATTAATTTCATTACTGTTAATAAAATGTTGTATTTCAACAGGGTTTGAAAAAAATAAATTTCCACAATTTTCAGAAGCGTTACTATAAAATATTCCAGATAATTTAGTAAAAGGATTATCATGTAAGATGTTTGAATCTTTTATATCATTTACATTCAACCACATATTACACAGTTTTAAACTGTTTTTAAAATTAAAGTAACCTGTATAGGGACGTATAGCGGTTTGTATTTTTTCAGACAAATCTTTTACTTCTTCTCTTTCTAATAAATTAGAACTTTGATACCCCCCTGAATTACTTCCAGCAACAGAAGGTTCTTCGTTAAATATTTTTTTTGCAAATTTATTTAAGTGACTTGTATCAATATTATTAATAGTAGTAGTTGCAATTAAATATTGAAACGGTTGTATTATTTTCATAAATAATTAATGTTTATATTAATTCTAACTTTTTCATCTGTCTGTGGCACGCCTACGTGTTTTAAATTTCCATCAAAAATTAAAGCAGTATTTTTTACTGAAGGAACTTTATCACCGTTTTCAAATAAAGTAAATCCGTTGTTTGTATTAACATAATATAAAAGAACCATGTGTTTCTCTGGCAAATCAACATGAAAACCTTTTATATATTGTTCATTCTCTCGAGGATATAGATTACATTTAATTCTAGATATTTTATTAGGCTGTAGTTTATTTAGTATAGGTGCTGCTACACTTTTATAAAATCTAGAGTAACACACCCCTTCTTTAATTATAGCATGTGTAAAAAAAAAATTTTTATTATCTTCTGTTGTATTAATACAATCTTCGTAAAACCAAGCAAAGGTATTACAAAGCATTTTTTTTTCTATGAGATCAGCTGTTTCTTTAGGCAAAAAATTCTTAATAATTTTCATAAATAATTAAGATTTATATTAATTCTAACTTTTTCATCTGTCTGTAACACAGCAGCATGTTTTAATTTACCATTAAATATTAATGCTGTATTTTTTATAGAAGGAACTTTATCACCGTTTTTAAATAAAGTAAATCCGTTGTTTGTATTAACATAATACAAAAGAACCATGTGTTCTTCTTCCATATCTGTATGCATGCCAGCTTTAATTTGTTCATTTTGTTTAACAAATAAATTACATTTAATTCTATTTATTTTATTTGGTTTTAATATTTTTAATATTGGTGATGCAATATTATCATAAAAAGTTGAGTTTATATTACCTTCATGAATTATAGAATGTGAGAAAAAAAATCTATTGTTATCTTCTGGAGTATTTACAGAACCAGAATAAAACCATGGAAAATTAAATGAAAGCATGGTGCTTTCTATGTAATCCGCCTCTTCTTGTTTAAGAAAATTTTTAATTACTTTAAAGGACACAGAATATTAAGATGGCCAATTTCCCGCTTTTTTAGCTTGATACTGTTCAGATAATTTCCAAACACCAGAAGCCGATTGAACATTTATATCTAATTCTTTAATCGCGACAAAGCCTGATCCGCCCCCGCCGCCTGGGCCATTATTTCCTCCGCCGCCGCCGCCGCCAGATCCTGTATTAGCCGATGCCGAACCACCTGTGCCTCCTAGTGGAGAAACACCTGAGCCTCCTCCATTTGTTCCTGGGCCAGCCGGTTGACCTGGCCAACCTCCGCCTCCGCCTCCGCCAGCTTTTTGTGGAGAAGAAACGCCTGGATGCGCTGTACCGATACCACCTGCTCCCGCAGATCCCGGTCCTCCGCCGTTTCCGCCAGATCCTGCTCCCCCCGCCGTTGTTCCTGGATAAGGAGTTCCGCCTCCAGAACTGAAATCGCCGTTACCATTAATATTGTGTGGAGGAAAAGAACCTGTAGGTGCTGCAACAGGAGAGGCAAAACCAGCAGTAGATGCTGCTCCATTTGCATTTTGCCCACCACCGCCACCAATTGTTACTGGTGCTGAAGAACTAGGTATAGAATGAGCTGGATTGTATTGAACCCAACCGGCTCCTCCCCCTGCTCCAATATTAGCTCCTCCGCCTCTTCCACCAGCGATCGCTAAAACATTTGCTGTTCTAAAATCAGCTGCTGCTGCAGGTGCTGAAAAAGGTGTAAAAGTCCCTGAACCGTTAAAATTTGATACACTTCCAGGTGCACTTACTGTTAAGTTAACCGGATCGTTTGCTGGTCCTATTATTCCGCCATTTGCCATTATCTTATCTCCCAAGTTTGTGTTTCTTCATTCCAATCATATGTTATGTATTGCCCATCTTCATCTACTTCATTTGGCATAGGTGTTGGTGGATCCCATGCTTTAGTAGTATTATTGAATAACCAAGATGCAAAAGGTTTTGCATCTATAAAAATATCTTCTGCAGAATTATAAGTACCTAAATAAGTAGCGTATCTAAATCTTTTTGCTTTAGTTTGATCAGCAGATAAAATTGGAACTCCGTTTTCATCTTGTGTGTAGTGTTGATTGTCACGAGTGTTGTAAGAAGTTTGCTTCCAATATGTTTCAGGATAAGGATCTAACTCTAAAGTTAAATCGTTGGGTATATTATTAGCAACCCATGTTTCAGATTCTGAAGAATATTCTCCTCCATTAGCAGTAACATCTGAATCATTAATTACAACGACCCTTAAAATTACGTTATCACTAGATCTTATTTCAGCAAAATGTGCCATATATAAAAATCTCCTATGCGTCGTCTATTTCTTCATATGAAATAGTTATAACTGCATCACTGTTGGCACCCGCACCAGCTTCAATGTTATCAGATTCTTGTAAATATAAAGATGTATTTTTATCGATAACTGTTAATGATGCATCAGCTGGTACAGAAATTGTACTTGCAAGAGCTATTGGCGATCCACCAGATTTAGTTATAAATACTGAACAATCAACAGCATTTGAACCATCGATGTTTGCTATAATTATTGTGTTAATTTTTAATACTTTGTCTGAAGGACATGCAAGTATTTCAGTTGTTAAAGTTGTTGTTAATGCAGCTTGAACTGATTTACCAAGAATCGAAGTTACATTTACTATATTTGGGTTTGCCATAATTTTTTATTCTCCTCTTTTTCTTTTATCCGAAAACAATTGCCATTGCAATAGCTTTTCCTGTTGATGTCGCCGTATTTGCTTGGAATGTGGGAGCTGATCCAGATCCAGTTGACGTTAATATAAAACCTGACGTACCTTCAGAAATTGCAGCAAAAGAACCACTACTATTTACTTGAACTTGTCCTGTTGTTCCTGCTGGAGATGTTACACCAATTGATAAATCTTTAATATCTGGATTACTTCCGTCATTTGCTGTAGCAAAAACTAACTTATCGCCTTTGTCTGTAGTTGCAAATGTAACAGATGATCCTGAACCAGTTGCATATTTAAACTGAACTGTGTACGCTCCAGAAGTTGAGTTTCTTAACATGTAGAAATTTTCTACATCATTTGGAATTGTAACAATCTGATTTCCAGTAATACTACCTGTAAACTCAATCATTCTAAATTGAGCTGTTCCTGTTAATGCACCATCATCAATATCTAAAGTTGTAGTTTGTGCACCACCTGCAATTGATTTTGCAGAATATCCACCCGTTAACTGTTCTATAAGATTTAAATTATTATTTGTTTTTGTTCCCCAAGTACCAGCGTTTTCACCAGTAGCCATTAGCTCTACGCCGAGAGGTGTGTATGTTGAAGCCATTTTTATTAATCTCCTAGTTTTAAGTATTTATATTAGTTATTTAGTTTTAAGTCAAACATAATTATGCAGGAGTTTTAATTGTGTATCCTGTGCTGGTTTTAGGTGTTCGTGTTGAATATCCTGTACTTGTTTTAGGATCAAGTTTTCCATAATATTTAAGAATTAATCCGTCCGAATTAAGACTTGTAGTGGCTGTTTGTCCTAGACCATTTAAACTAGCTATAGATAATTGAGTTGTTGTTAAAGACCCTAAAGCTGTTGAGGCTGATTGACCTGCTAACAATGCTGGAGTTATATTATCTATTGTTAAAGAACCCAAAGATGTTGATGCAGAAACACCTGTTAAATCTATAACAGGGTTAGAAGAAATTGTAATATCACCAACTTCTGTTTGAGCAGCAGATGGAGCAGTTATACCTATTACGTCTGCAGGAGATATACTTCCCACTGCACTTTGAGCTGATAAACCTGTTAAACCCATAACGTCTGCAGGTGTTATACTTCCTACAGCACTTTGAGATGATAAACCTGTGAGAGTAAGAGTGTTATCTACAATAATTGGTAAAGAACCAGCGGTTGTTTGAGCTGTTAAACCTGTTAAACCCATTGCTTGATCTACAACGGTTAAAGATCCAACTGAAGCAGTTGCAGATAATCCTGTTAAATTAAATACAGCAGATTCAACAGTGCCCCAACCATTTTCACCCCAATCTAAAGTACCCCATCCAGGTTTAACTTGTATATTTTCTGATGGAAGATTTACTGTAGCTGTTACAGATAAAGCTGGTAAAACTACATCAATTGCTGACTCACCCCAGTTTTCAAATCCCCATGTATCAGAACCCCAACCTGTTTCGTTAAAAGATTCTACTGATCCAACTGTAGATGTAAGTGATAGACCTGTAATAGAAATATTAACTTCAGTTTGAAGACCATAACTATTTTGGCCCCAGGTGGTTCCGGATTGGTTCCAAGTGTTAGCCATAAGGATTTACTCCCTATGCTATTTGAACGATTGCGTTACCCGCTGTCTGTGCTGGAAATTGAACTGTGAATGTTCCACTTGTTACAGTTTTATCTGCACCAAAATTAATTGCACAAACAGATCTGTTTGTTGTGAATCCTGTAACTGCTGTTGAATTATAAATTAAACAACCTCTTGCTGTAAACGTAGCTGAAGTAAAACTTACATCATTAAATTTAACACACGCTGTGTCACCAGATAAAACTGGATCAGCTGATGGTGTTAATGCTACCCCACCTGCAGTATAACCAGTGTTACTAGCACCGCCATCAGTTTGACTTTGACTGACTTCAAGTGTGTTAGTTGGAACTGCGTTAGCAGATGAAGGTGCTGTGTAAACAGTTGTTGATTTATTTAAAGTTGCTGAGTCGCTTGAAAATAAAGCTAATTTATATGCGTTACCTGTTGGTGCACCACTAGCATCATTAAAATTGTGACCACCTTGTAAAATTTCTACTTTAAAAGAATTACATATTGCTGATGTTATTGTCATAAATTTTTTCTCCTAATTACTGAGGCGGTGACTCGATTGGTATTCTTATTGTTCCATCCGTGTAATCGTCTCGTCTTCTTCTTCCCACTTGCATTGCTGCAAACTTTTGTAGTTCAGTTTTATATCTATTTTCATATAGTGTCAACATGTCTGTT
>Ga0208899_1002426_pt1 | contig 12455 bp, 24 predicted proteins | sample VirMetDEL_Nov_24_FD_184518 | JGI IMG/M metagenome (GOLD analysis project Ga0208899, IMG submission 184518) | Aqueous microbial communities from the Delaware River and Bay under freshwater to marine salinity gradient to study organic matter... | ecosystem: Environmental > Aquatic > Marine >...
GAGAACGTATGCGTATTAGTCCAGACGGCGACATCAGCTTCTACGAGGACACAGGCACCACGGCAAAGTTCTTCTGGGATGCGAGTGCGGAAAGTTTAGGCATTGGGACGACTTCGCCTAGTACTAAGTTAGATGTGAAAACGGCAGGGGATCGTGTTCAAATCACAGACAGTGGTGGCGTAAGTAAGATACAGTCACGCAATTCTGCCGACACCGCATATAGTAGTTTTTTCTATGGTGCTGTTCAGCATATATTCAACATAAATACCTCCGAAGCCATGCGCATCGACAGCAGCGGTAACTTGCTGGTGGGTAAGACGAGTTCTTCTTTTAGTACAGTTGGTGCTAGATTATCGTCTACAGACAATCAATTTGTTACTGATGGACAACTTAGTGCCGCATTTAATCGCAAAACGTCTGATGGTGATATTATAGGCTTTTTCAAAGACGGCACCGTTGTGGGGAGTATTGGGAGTTATAACGGTGATGGTTACATTGGAAACGGCGATACTGGCATTACGTTTGCTGACGGTGCAGACGTTATTCTGCCAGTCAACGCATCAACACCAGCATACCGTGATGCCGCAATTTCTCTAGGTAACTCATCCTACCGCTTCAAAGACCTCTACCTCTCTGGCGGTGTTGTAGAGAACACAACCACAGTTACATACGCATCATCTATTGCACTTACCTACAACAACGGTTCTATCCAAACAGTTACACTTACAGGCAACGTCACATTCACTGACAGCTTGGCAGATGGTGAAGCCATTGTGCTGATGCTAAATGGTGGTGCGTCATACACAGTAACTTGGACAGCTGTAACTAAGTGGGTGTCATCATCTGGAAACGCAGCACCTACGCTGACTGCAAACGATACAATCGTGCTGTGGAAAATCGGATCAACAGTATACGCAGCATACGCTGGCTCTTACACATAAGGATTAAATCATGGCGGTAACTTACACTTGGTCGGTAGCAAACACTGAACGCAACTTATCAGACGGTGGCATCACAGTTATTCACTGGCGTTGCACTGGGTCAGAAACAGTAGGATCTGGCGATGATGCTGTGACATACACTGCGTCACAGTACGGCACAACAAGCCACACCTATGATGCAGACGCGGCAGACTTCATTGCGTATGACAGCGTAACAGAGGCGAATGCGATTGCATGGGCGCAAGCAGGGCTTGACCAATCAGCTATTGAGACTGCGATTAGTGATGACATCACTGCGCAGAAAACACCAACCACTGGGGACGGAGTGCCTTGGTAACATAGAAGGAGATCAACATGGTTGAAGATAAAAAGACCATCACGATTGACGACATCGAGTACACAGAAGATCAGCTAACGGACGAAGCCAAGGCTTGCATTAACCACATTGGTTCTTTGGATCAGAAGATTGGCAGCACACAGTTTAACTTAACGCAGCTACAAGTAGGCCGAGAGGCTTTTGTGCAGAGACTAAAAGCGGAATTAGAGAATGGCGAAATTAGCTAAGTTACTACAAGCTGCTGCGGGTGCTGGAGGTGGTGCTGCCCTGAACGTAGAAGATGTGTTCAGCACTTATTTAGTAGAATTAACTGCATCAACTAGTTATGGAGCAGTAACAAACAATATTGATTTGTCTGGAGAGGGTGGCCTTGTTTGGGAAAAAGCAAGGAACATAACTCAAGTTAATAGATTGTATGACACTGAAAGAGGTGCAACTAAACTTTTAAAAAGTGACAGCACAGCCGCAGAGGTTACAGCTAGTACTACCTTAACATCTTTTAATTCAGATGGATTTACTATTGATTATAGTTTTTATGGATCAGATACATCTGAATGCTTTTGGACATGGCGGAAGGCCCCCCGCTTTTTTGATTGCGTGACTTATACTGGTACTGGTTCTGCTCAAACCATTAGCCATAACCTTGGTAGTGTGCCCGGGTGTATTATTGTAAAATGCACATCTAACGCACGAGATTGGTATGTATATCACAGAGGCTCAAATGGTGGGACAAATCCTGAGCAGTATAAGTTAAACTTAAATAGTACAGCAGCAGCGGCAACTGAAGCGGACGCTTGGAATAATACCGCCCCAACCAGTTCCGTTTTTACAGTTGGCTCAGTCTCTAATGTTAATGCTAGTGGCTTTACCTACGTTGCCTACCTATTCGCCCACAACGATGGTGACGGTGAGTTCGGCCCTGATGGTGATGCTGATATTATTAAGTGTGGGAGTTATACTGGTAATGGTTCATCTACTGGCCCTGAGATTGACTTAGGGTTTGAACCTCAGTGGCTTATGATAAAGGGTGCAACTATTGCTAGAGAGTGGCGCATACATGATGTGATGCGAGGTATGCCAGTAGGTGGCGCAGGGGCATTTATTCAAGCAAACTCAAGTTCAGCGGAAGCCACTGACACTGGGCCTGTGGCTCTTAGTGCGGATGGCTTCCAGTTGACGCAAGGCGGCAGCGAAACAAATAATAACGGCGACACCTACATCTACATAGCCATTCGCCGTGGCCCTATGGCTGTGCCTGAGAGTGCGACTGATGTGTTTGCGGTGGCTACAGGAAATAGTGGAGCAAATCCCGATTTAACTTCTGGCTTTCCTGTTGATTTTGCTATTTTAAGAGAGAACTTTAGTGCATCACAGAACCCACTTGCTGGTAGCCGTTTACAAGGGGCAAATAGACTAAAAACACCAACAACGGATGCAGAGGCCGCTGAATCAGCATTTCAATGGGATTTTATGGATGGATGGTTTGATGGTTCTGCCTTAGATTCTGGTGATATATCTTGGATGTGGAAACGTGCCCCCAACTACTTCGATGTCGTTGCTTACACGGGGAACAATACAGCGGGTAATACTATAAGTCATAATCTTGGTGTTGTGCCAGAAATGATGTGGATAAAAAGCAGAAGTAACGCAGTTAACTGGATTGTTTATCACAAAGACCTAAATGGCAGCACAAATCCAGAAGATTATTATCTGAGACTTAATGGCACTAGTGCTGAGACAAATGACAGTTCTGGAGACTTTTTCAACAGCACTGCACCAACAGCAACAAACTTCACCTTGGGTGGCAGTTACTGGGTAAACGGCACTAGTAACATAGCCTACCTATTCGCAAGCCTAGATGGTGTGTCTAAGGTGGGGAGTTTTAGCCATACATATGGTACGGATACTACAGTAGATTGTGGGTTCAGTTCAGGTGCAAGATTTGTGATCGTCAAACGTAGCAGTGACACTGGGGATTGGATGGTTTTTGATACAGAAAGAGGAATTGTTGCAGGAAATGATGCAAGGCTTTACCTAAACAGCAATGCTGCGGAAGCAACTAATGCCGACAACATAGACCCTAATAGCAGTGGCTTTGTGTTTACAGGCGCAAATGGTGGCGGCACCTACATCTTCTACGCAATCGCATAGAGTGATCAAGATAACAATCAAACTCATATGAAAGGATCAATCTAATGAGTGCAAGAAATACCGCAAACGAAATAGCAGACTTTTATGTTTATGCTTTGAAAGACATTGCGGGTGCGATTGTTAAAGTTGGTCAGACTAAGGATGTAAAACTTCGCAAGCGTCAGAACAAAGTTCGTGGGTATGCTGACTGTTCTTTTCATGTGCTTGAAAGTCTACCAGATAGTCCTCGTTGGTTTGCAAGGAAAGTGGAGCGCACTTATCAAAAGATGTTTGGTGTTTTGGATAGCACAGAAAGCAAAGAAGTTCGCAAGAAGTTATCAGAAAACATCAAAGCGTCTTGGGATCGTGAGAAGCAGTTAGGTATAAACCGTTTTGAAAACTCAACAGCAGAAAAGCGGATTGGTCTATCTGGTTTGTCAAATCCAAGGTCTAAGCCAGCAAACATTTACAATGTAGAGACAGGTTCTTTAATAGCAGAAAATGTATCTTTACGTGCATGGTGCCGTGAAAACGGTTATGCTCAATCAAGATTATCAATGACAGCACGAGGTGAAACGAAACATCACCGTGGCCTTCGTGCTGAATACATCAATCAAGCCTAAAGGAGAATACTATGGGCGAATATCGTAATAGAACAACAGGACTTGTGCAGTCCCAAGGGGCTTGGAGACAACACTACAGCAACATGTCCCTACCTCGTGTCTGGAAAGCAGCAACCCTAGACGCACTAGACCTAGACCCAGTGCTAAAGTCACCAGCGGCTACCACCACAGCATACCAAACGTCTGTGCGTGATGGTGTTGAGCAAGATGCTAACGGCAACTGGGTTGAGCGTTATGTCGCCCGTGACATGTTCCAAGACACCACAGAGGACGGCGTTACGACAACCAAGGCAGAGCATGAGGCGGCCTATCAGGCAGGGCTAGATGCTAAGACTGCCGAAGGTCATCGCACCACACGCAATAAGCTGTTGGCTGACAGCGATTGGACGCAGATGAATGACAGCCCATTGACCAATGAAGTTAAGACAGCATGGGCAACCTATCGCCAAGAGCTACGCGATCTTTCAGACCTAGATGCGTGGCCTAACTTAGATGATGCCGATTGGCCTGTAGTACCGTAAGAGGAAGAAGATGGACAAACGTACTGTTGCATCCGCGCATGAGCGCATAGACGGACTGGAAAAGGAGGTGGTCGAGATCAAGACCGAAATGAAAATCCAGTTCAAGGATTTGTTCAATCGCGTTAAGCGCATGGAAAGCATTATGATTGCTGCTACTGGTTCTATCATTGGCTTGCTAGTCGCGGTGCTTATGAAGATGGGCTAGACCAATGGATCCTGTTAGCTGCGTAGCATTAGCCACAGGCGCATACAAAACGCTAAAGGCCGCTATCTCTACAGGAAAAGACATCCAGGAAATGGGCAATACTATTGCGACCTGGGGGCAAGCCTTCTCCGATTTTAACAGATTAGAGGAGCGGCAGAAAAATCCGCCCTGGTGGCAAAAAACATTTAAAGGATCTGACGAAGAAGAAGCGATCCTGATATGGAACCAAAAGCGCAAGATGGAACAGATGCGCGAGGAGATCCGTAGCCACATCAGCTTTGTATATGGGCCAAGTGCCTGGGATGAGATCTTACGGATCGAGGCCGAACAACGTAGACGCCGCAAAGAAGAAGCCTATCGCAAGCAAGAGTTTATCGATGCATGTATAAACTGGGCAGTGGGCCTTGTCGCGTTTGCTGTTGGCGGGATTATCCTGGTGGTTGCTATATATATCGTCGGCAAAGCGCGGGGTCGCTGGTGATGATATACGTTTTAGTTTTCATACAATATATTCCATCAGCCGAGTTAAAGTATTACCAGATAGGGCCAACCCATGCGACCTATGAGGAATGCGAACAAGAGCGCAGAAAGGCAAGAGAGGGTTTGGTAGTTCACAACAGCCAAACGGTGGTCTGTCTTGAAGTTAGTGGAAATTAAGGATGGCGTGTGGGCAGTATACAAAAACGGAAAAGTTGTTATAATCACCACGCACAAACGCATAGCCGAAAGGTTGTACAATGAACAAGGATAACTACGATCTAAATCAGAACGGCACGATAGACCCTGATGAGCGTGAGATCATGCTCGAAGATCGTCGCCGTAAGATGGAGGATGAAGATCACAAGCGGGACGCGCAACTTAAAATGACCTGGTTCGCGTTATCTGGAATGCTTGGTTATCCTTTCCTTATTCTCATTGCATCATACCTGGGATTGTCCCAGGCTGCGGATCTCCTGGCAGACATCGCAGCTGTATATGTTGTCGCGGTGTCTGGCGTGACAGCTGCATACTTCGGCTTCTCTAGCATGGGAGCTAAGAAATGATTGGTCAGATATTATCGAGCGTGGGTGGCCTGGCTACCGCGTATCTCGAAAGCAAGACAGCGGTGAAGTTGACCGAGGCTGAAATTAAAAAGAAACAGCTGACAGGTGAAATTGATTGGGATCTTGAAGCAATACGCGCTACGCAAAATTCATGGCGCGACGAGTGGATTACGCTACTGTTTTCTATACCCATGATCCTGGCATTCTGTGGGGATTGGGGTCGTAAGATAGTAGACGATGGCTTTGCTGCACTCGCCAACATGCCCGATTGGTATCAAGTGAGTTTGGGAGCCGTGGTAGCAAGTTCGCTAGGAATAAGGGCTGTGTCTAAATTCTTTGGAGGAAAGAAATGAGTGAGTTCAAACTAAGCAAGACAAGCCTGGGGCGCCTGGAAGGTGTAGACGAGGAGCTGGTTGCAATCGTCAAGCGCGCAATAACAATTACGCCTATCGATTTTGGGATCCCCTGGATGGGTGGGCTGCGCACAATCGAGGATCAGCGTGAGCTGGTCAAAAAGAAAGTATCGCACACAATGAAATCCAAGCACATCGAGGGCAATGCTTTTGACGTTGTTGCGTATGTTGGTGCGCGTGCAAGTTGGGAGATTGCATTGTATGATGATCTTGCCGACACAATAATTAAATCTGCAAAAGAGATTGGAGTTGAACAGCTGAAGTGGGGCGGCGCCTGGCACATCGATAACATCCTGGAATGGAAGGGTACGGCGCTAGAAGCTTATGACGACATGGTGAAAGTACGCACTGACCAGGGCCGTAGAGTTTTCACAGACATGCCACATTTCCAAAAAGGAGTTTGATCGATGGCTAAGAAACCTGGATTGTACGCAAATATTCACGCTAAACGTAAACGGATCGCAGCTGGATCTGGCGAGAAGATGAGAAAGCCTGGTGAAGCTGGGGCGCCGAGCGCCAAGGACTTTGCCGACAGCGCAAAGACTGCGAAGAAACCTAAGCGCAAATCGATGATGGGTTAATCATGGCAAGGTCGGCAGCATGGCAGCGCAAAGAAGGTAAGAACCCAAGCGGTGGTCTAAATGAAAAGGGCCGCAAATCTTACGAGCGCGAGAACCCTGGATCTAACCTCAAAGCACCAGTGAAAAAGGGCAACAACCCACGCCGTGCATCTTTCCTGGCGCGCATGGGAAACATGAAGGGGCCAGAGCGTGATGAGAAGGGTAGACCGACCAGGTTACTTAAATCATTGCAAGCCTGGGGCGCTTCATCGAAAGCTGATGCAAAGAAAAAAGCGAAACGGATCTCAATGATGAACAAGAAGAAGACAGCCTGATGGGATACTTTCACGAAGATGTAGACAGTCCACATGCGCTGTTAGAGATTGCATCAGAGCGCATGCCAGAGGTTGTGCCTGTTAATATCTTTGGGTTTAGTCGAACTGTTGGCACAGCTTTTCAAACTATTTGGAATGATGGGGGGCAGTACGTTCACCCTAGTGCAGCCGTTCAAATGAGCTGCGTGTCAACTAGCGCATCCGACACAATGACAATCGTTATTTCTGGTCTTAATGCAGACTATGAAACGATTGCAGAGATTGTGCAGTTAAATGGAACAACGCCAGTTACAACCACAAACTCTTTCTATCGGATTAATAGCGCGACAATTTTATCTGGATCAAATGTTGGCGACATCACAGTTAGCGAAGGTGGCACGGTATACGCAAACATTGAAGCGACTTTGGGAACAACGCAAGCTTGCATCTACACTGTTCCAGCCAATCATTCTTTATACATCTTTCGCATATCCCTCACGTCTGGAACGGTAAACTCTAACAAGTATATCACTTATAGAAACCGAATAGATAGCAGCACTGGTCGCGTTCTGCGTGTGGCAGAGGCGACATTTCAGCTAAACATGCAGACGTTTGATCGCCAGATACCATTCCGTATTGCGCCGAAATCTGACTTTCAGTTTGAGGCAAAGTCATCTTCTGGTACAAATGAGCTGTCGATCTTTGTTGAAGCATTATTAATGAAGGACAAATATGCCTAAAGAAATGCATCGAGCCTTAGAGGCCAGGGCAAGAAAGATGGGTTTAACAGGTGAGCGTAAGGATGCTTACGTTTACGGAACAATGAGGAAAGCAGAAATGCCTGGTAAAAAAACAAAGCCTAAAAAAAAATCCATGATGGACAAAGGCTACGGAAAGTAATCACTCAGGCCGTAGCTTTGGCTTGAGCGATGCAGACAATGTGCCTGTATCCTTGCACAAAATATCAGCTGGTAACACGTTAGATATTTCCTCAGCTGCGCGCACCAGCTCGTAACATTTGTCTGCGCTGTTCACCAGGATATGGCTTTCCATTTGATAGCCGTTCAGCATGTAAATAATTGTAAAGATATAATAAGTTGCCATTGCCTCTGCCTCTCAGTTTGTTAGATTGTTTTGGTGGGTGGTGGCATTCCCAAGCCCAAGTTATAGTCCGACCATATATAACGCCACCCACACGATTATCTATTTGTCATCATTCGGTCTAGGCAGCTGCCACTTTTCAATCTGCGCCATAACAAAGTTTTCTGAATGCCCTAAAGCATAAGAGATCTCTTTAATTTGCAGTCCCATAATCATCAATCTGTTAATGCATTTTGCATCTCTTGATGCTCGATATGGAAACTTCTCCCTTGAAACATACACTTTTGTAGGCAGCTTGGGTTCTCGCAGCCTTTTAGGTTTAGGCTCTTTTGTTTTCTCCTTTATTTGCTGTTTGCGAAAACCCTCTTGCTCTCGTTTCATTTGCCACATTGTAGCGATTTCTTCCTCTGTCGGGCGCCGTCCATAAAGTTTTGTGAAACTCTCCGTCAGATTAACCATACCTATCCTCTTTGCCACGGCGCTGGTTGTTGTTGTGGTTGCTGCCAAGCCTGTTGAGGCTGTTGTTGTGGAGCTGGTTGTTGCTGCCACTGTTGCTGTTGAGGCGGCTGTTGATAGTTTTGTTGCGGTGGTTGCTGAGGCTGATCCTCTGGCTTGCGGTTTGGAAACAGGTTCCAGGATCCGATCTTAGGCCAGGATCCGCGCTCCTCGCCCTGCTTTGCCTGGATAGAAATGTTTACGGTCAGGCGGTGCTGCAACATAATATCGTGGATCTGTTGGATCGCAGCCTGGGCAGCTGGATCACCCTTCATTTCTTTTGGCTCGTTTATCCAGGCGGCAGCTGCCATATCAACAGCTTGCCCATTGTTCATAAATCCCTGGATCTGCAAATTGTTATTTCCTAGTTGTGGTCTCATAGAAACGCCTTTCTTTTGTTAGCTTCTAGTTCGATTTGTTTATATAGGTCAGGACAACTCAGGTTCAGACGATCGAGCTGATCGCTAAAATAATCATCCCATTGCTTCAGCTCATCCAGAGTATTGATGCCCTGGATCTCTGTAATTCTTTGCCTGGTAAATTCTTCATCCGCTGCGCGCAATTCGTCAACAGGGTTAGGGGGTGTCAAGTTAGGCTGTGGCTGAGGTGAAACTGGCACCTTTTGCTGTGCGATAGCTTCTTTATTATTCGCCGCCACTTCTAGCTCGAACGCACTAGCGTACTGCCCGCCATGCAAACCAAGCGATGCCAGGGCGCGCCCTACGGCTGATGTTTCTGCGTTTTCCATTGCCGATGTTTTGTTCACGTTTGAGGATCCGCGTATCTCCTCAGCAATTCCGCTGCCGATCGTCATGCCTTGGTCGTTTTTAATATACGCCTGGACAACTACGCGATGCCCATCATCGGCGCGGATCTCTGTTTCAATGCCCAGGCTTGTACCAAATGTTTTGCGCAGCGCTTCCACACGAATAAATACTTCGGTGTATTTTTTGCCGCCTCTTTGTGTAACGCCGTGTGTTCGATTGAGATCGTTCACCTCGGACATTGCCTCGATTAGTTCTTTCATCTTGTTACTCCCGCAAGTGTTTTTGCTTTGCGCAGTACGTCAGGATGTAGATCCCGCCACACAAAGCTGTCTCCGAAATGAGGGTCACAAAGTTTTAGAAGTTGCTCTACACTATCTGTAACCATCATAAGTTTTTCTCGCCGCATACACGCCGCAGTAACATCCTGTAGCGCATATTCTAGCTGTTCGATTGTTGCCTCAAACACAACATATCCTAAGCGGTTTGCATAAACAATCCTGGGGATCTTGCCTGTGATGTTCCAGTATCCCGCAAGCTGCAATAAATGCATCTGCTTAATTTCTTTGGGCAATGAGTTTGCCCTGGGTTTATCTGTATCAACACCAGTATCCCATTGCGTCTTTAGTTCAACGGCGCCTTCCTGGTAATCTCCAAAGCCCAGGTAATCTAGTTCGCACCCAGGTAACTTGCCGCGCAGCTCGGTCTGTCCGATGATTTGGTTGGCGCCCTGCATAGCTTCACGCAAGCCCGCCTGGGCATTTTCGCATACAAGTTCAAACTCGCACTTGCCGATCTCATCTTTATTTCTCTGCGCCTTGCCTTCTTCGTTGTATCGGTTCAGCTGGCGCCCCTCGATCTGCGCTTTTGTTTTGTCCTGGTCAATCCAGGATCCAGTGTGCAAAGAAGTTAGCACGTTCAGCGCTTCTCGATACGCCTCTCCCTGCATTGCTCCCTCGATTAACATAAGGTCACAGTAATACTCTACAGCGCGCCCGCTGCACATATTAATGTTGTCGTTGTACTGGATCTTGTTTCTGTAATCTCGATAGTATCCAGATTGTTGCAGTAATGTTTCTGCCTGGGCTTTGTCGCCATCTGTCTCGTCACTGATAACTTTTAACGCATTTGATAGCGCTGGGCGCATGACGCCTTTCTGAAAAAAAGTGTAATAATCTGGGGTACTTGGCTGAGAATGGTGGTAATATCCTTTGCTGTATGCCCAATTTTTGCTGTTATTTATGCCCATGTGTTTAACTTCCGTTTGACAGATTGTGTCTAACCGTATTAAATACTGGAAAACATTTCAAGGGGTTTTTTATGACATTAGAAGAATGGCGAAACAAAAAGAAACTGAGCTACCCACAGCTTGCAAAGAAATTGGGTGCGGCTCATGGCACGGTGGCGCGCAGATGGTGCTTGCCGAAAGATCACAAAGATCGAATGATACCTAGCCCGAAGTTCATGGCAATCATCCATGAAAGCACGTTGGGCGAAGTTACAGCTAACGATTTCTACAGGTGATCTATGGGCGGGAAAGCGGCAAGAGATAAGGGCGCAGCCTACGAGCGGGAGATTGTAAACTGGCATAGGGATCGAGGTGTAGAAGCCGAGCGGATCCCGTTGTCTGGTGCAATGAAAGGAAACTATGCGAGTGACATAAAGCTGGGGCCACAGCTGGCTCTTACAGCTGAGTGCAAGCGCAGAGCGAGAGCGTACCAGGATCTATATGATGCGCTCGACCAGGACGACAGTGATATGCTGTTCGTTCGCAAAGATCGGGAGCGCACTCTGGTAGTGCTTCCCTTGGAAACTTACGAGGCATTTTTGCAATGGATAGGTTGGATAAAGGAGTAAAACCATGCCATACACAGAAGAAAAGATCGGTTATCAAAAGACTGACACAAGCGAGGCGGCTGCGCGCAGCAACTACAAAGGCAAAATGAATATTCGGGATCGAGTGCTGCAACTTTTGCAGAAGGTTCCTATGCCGCTGACCTCGCATGAGTGCGCAGAATTTCTTGCAATTCCTGAGGTGTCCGTGCGTCCCAGGCTGACTGAGCTAAAAAACGCTGGCAAGATTGAGGACAGCGGGGAGCGCGGATTAACACCCTGGAACAAGCAATGCATCAAGTGGAGATCGCTTCCATGAAATTTAGCGGCTTAGAAATAAACAATGGCAAGGCTAACTTTGTGTTCTATGGCCCAGAGGGTCGTAGGTTCGAGGAACCAGCTGAAGAATGCAAGGTTTGCCTGGGCAGCGGAAACGTCGATGCCCAGGTGCCTGTCGTTGATTACGTGAACGGCGGCTTCAAGATGGCGGTGCTAACAACTTGCGAGGATTGCGAAGGCTACGGCTACGTGGTGAAAGATGAGCAAGAAGAAAGCTAAGCGCAGCGGGTTTCAAAGCAACGCAGATGTAAATGGCTGCGTAAGCTGTGGTCGGATCCATGACGTAAAGCTGGGGGGCTGGGTTATCCTGGCCTCTGGTGAATTGATCTGCGATCCTGTTGACAGACATGATTGCTGGCAAAACCTGGTCGAGAAGAAGCGCAATGAACCGAAGAAAAGACGCAGATTATTTGAGGGTTGACGGATGAGAAAAAAGCTGTACGCTAACGCGAGCCCGCCAGGGCGAGATAATAACTTAGAAGTTAATAACTATATAGTTAATAACTCTTATAAAGCAGTAACTAATAATAACTATGATAATAACTATAAAGTTAATAACTATATAGGGCGAACGCTTCTCAAAATGTCTCCGCAGTACAAGAAGGCTGGAGAAGAAGCCAGGAAAGATCCGCTGGGCTTTCGTATTAAGAAAGTTTTGAAACTGCTTAGAATGAAATTAAGTACGGATATGTTTATCGAGGCAACGAAACATCTGCATAGCTTGGATCCAATGGAGCAAGCTAAGTTTTGCCAACAGGTCGAGGAATACTATGCAGATCGATCCTAAGAAAATGACGGTAGATGATTTAAGCATTTTGTTTTTTGAAGCAGCTGAG
>Ga0208899_1002427_pt1 | contig 12451 bp, 11 predicted proteins | sample VirMetDEL_Nov_24_FD_184518 | JGI IMG/M metagenome (GOLD analysis project Ga0208899, IMG submission 184518) | Aqueous microbial communities from the Delaware River and Bay under freshwater to marine salinity gradient to study organic matter... | ecosystem: Environmental > Aquatic > Marine >...
GTCCGGTGATATGACAAACGTAAAGGTGCTGGTCGCTCAGGTAGCGGAACTTGAGGCATCGCTACAATCCACCGAAAACTACTGGAAATCCAAGTATGAGTTGGAGGTGGATAAGGTAGCGGAACTTGAACGCCGACTTAGCGACGAAACGGCGTGGGAAGAATACGAGAAAATGCTTACCGACGCGGCAACGGCAAAGATAAAGAAACTACAAGACGAAATCGTAGAACTTAAGGAAGAGATGGGAGAATTGGAAAGTAAGACGGAAGATTTTGAATATGACCTTCAATCGCTACAAAGCGACCTTAAACAACTTGATAGCCTTATGGATGACCTACACGGCATATCTGAGTATGATGATTTAGCAGATATGCTCACAGAAATCCAATCCTTTCTCAAAGTATGTGATAGGAATTCAGATGGACATTATGAGCATTATGAAACAAGGCAAATAGCTACAAGGGTAGAAGGTGGTGTATATCAATCCTTAAAATCCTAAAGTGTCATTATGACACTTTACAAAAAAATTCATTTTAGATTAGATTATATTATTTTTTTTGTATAGAATAATAAAATGGACGAAGACAAAATTACAGACATCCTCGCTATCTTGATGGCGGAAAGCAGAACTGATTTAGTTGAATACATAAAAAAAATAATAGAACTATGTGATTTAGATTATGAGTGTGAATGTATGATAGAAACTAGTGATGAGAGTGAAGGTGAATATGAAGATATAAGTGTTAATATTGATAAGAACGGATTTCATAGTCTTAACTAAACTTCCTCAAATCCTTCGTAAAAATCCCTACTAATCCAACAATCGTGAGATGAATTGTATAGAGCATCACACTTTCTGATAATTTCTTCAGATACACAACATTCTACATACTCTTCTCGCTTAAGTTGTAGTCGTAAGTCCCATCCCCTAATAAAATGATGCTTTAGTCCGAAATCCATTATCCGATAGGTGGTATCGTCTTCATCAAGACAATCTATTTCATAAGTATCATCATCCCTATACCTATTTCTGATTTCCTTAAGAAGCGGTGGAGCATTTGCCCACTTACGCTCTGAAGTATCTGATGCCCACTGCCAATCGTCATAGTCCTTATCATAACCTTGAAGTTCATAATCCCCACCGCCTACACCGCATAACCAACTTTCCTGAATATCAAACTCAATCCTATCGGGGTATCCATCTTCCCCCGATGTGAGTATTTCCTTCTCTATCTTATCAGTGATAAGAGTAGAGAACATTAACTCAATGCTAAGGTCATTCATACGTTGCTTAGTGTTGTCGCTCATTTTTATTGTTATTTATTGTGATTAAACAAACTAAAATATAATTTCAAATTTAAAGTGATTTTTGACGTTAACTATCAATTAATTGTATTTTTTCTTAGCGTAGGATAAAAGGTGTCGTTTTTATCCACATATTGATTTGACTTATTAATCCTAAAGTGTCATAATGACACTTTACATATTTAACACTTTACAGATTAGTTGTTTTAAATCTTCATCTCTGAATGAAGCATATTCTCTGTTTTGAGTACTAAACTGCTCCTTATCAATTGTATTATCATTATGAGCAATACAAACCATTAATTTATTGATATCTAAATTTATTATCTCTCTGTCATTGTAAGATAGCATCTTGACACCTTCACCGGCAGAAGTCTTACCGAAACCACCCATCTTTTTGAAATATTTTTTAGTGAATACAGCACACGCTTCGTGGCACTGCTTCTTATGTCCGCAGCGTATCGCTGTCATTCTGAAATCATATTTAGGATAAACAAAAGTCATACAAGCACTTGATGATATCCCTGCTCTGTATTCTTTCAGAGCATTCACACTATATCTAATATAACTTGATAAATAAATATCATCGCTATCCATCATAGCATATATCTTATGAGATGCTAACTTAACTAGTTTGTTTCTCTTTTCACCGATACTTTTTCTAACGTTAGGTTCATATCTGTATGTTAATTTTACAGGATGTATTGATGCTCTAAACATTTCTAATCTTGTATTATCAATAAATAAATCTTCATCTCCATCCTGTAAGATTACTAACTCTAATTTATCTTTAGGATAATCTTGTGAAATGATATTTGTTATCATTAAAGGTATGAAATTTCTTCTACGATAGCAGGGTGTCAATATTGACACACAGGGTAAATCATTATCATTCATATTCAAGGATACAGGGTCAAAAGGTAAAAAAGGTATTTCATCCGTCATATTTTAAATTTTAATATATAAAAAAATATATCAATAAATGTAAAATGTATTATCCAATGTATCACACCCGATATGTAATACCTATTATTATAACTTTAGTGAATTCAGTTATGAGTGTCCCTATCTATCCTTATGATGATGATGGTTGCTGTGTATCCTGTGGATATACTTGGTGTCCTGATTTAGAAGAATGTGTTAGAGTTTGGGAAACATATTGTAAAAGTTTAGAAAACTAATTTAAATTTGATTTAAAATTGTAAAGTGTCATTATGACACTATGAGTATAATTATTTATCACAAAAATCTAAAAGTCTTAACTTATAATAAATTAACAAGAAATGAAAATATTGAATACTTCAGAAGTTTAGGAACTAAACTGATTATGACAGGATTAAAAATGAATAGAAAATTACCTGAACAGATTAAGATATACAAATCTTATATCAATCAGATACAGAATATCAAAAGATATAAATTAAAAATTGAAGATATTGATTATTATGTTTGCTGTGTTTTAGCACTTTGGAAACTTGGTGTTTACGATGTTGATGATGCTACATCACCTATTTATATCGCTCCTACTCGGAAGACCTCGCGGCGAAGAACTCTTCTTCGGTGATAAATTTTTTAGGGGGATTTTTCAATAATCCATCTAACGCATAATTATAATCTGGTTTTTCAGTAGAAGGGTCTTTTATCATACTTGCTGCTAAATCTCCTTCTTTTACTTGTTGTTTATTTTTACTTTCTAATAATGTTTTGACAGGTGTTAAATCAATCTGTTTTGTTTTCATTACTTTATATATAACTGAACTACTTTTATTTACCTTTGAATAACTACCATCAGGGTCGTGAACACTTGTTTTAATACTTGTAATTACTCTTTTTTCTGTATTTGTGAATGTTAGTTGTTGACTTTCAGAACTATAGAAATCTCCGTATCCATTTATCTTATTGACTATCGCTACAACAGGTCTATTGACTGCCCCTGCTGTTGCTATACTATAATCTCCGTTTCCTCCGAGAAATTGATTTTGAGGGATAATATTACTTCTGATAGCATAATAAGGTCTTTCAGTTTTAGTAGGTAAATCTACTGCTGTTATTCTTGTGCTGTTAGCAGTATCAGGTAAAATTATAGTAGCAGGAGGATAAATACCCTGAACTTTGTGAGTACCTTTATTTCTCAGATAATTGATTGTCGGTGTTAATCCAAAATTATTATTACCAAATCCATTCTTATTCCAATTGATTAAGTCTTCTACATTGACAGGTGCTTGTGTTGTAAGTGATTTCAGATTAGTAGCATTAAATCTATCTTTGATAGATACTTGCCTTGTTGTATCTGTATTATTGAATTGGTCATATGAAAATCCTAATACACCCATCAAGTTTTCATCCCAAATTGTTTCAGGTATTGCTACCTCTTCAATAAACATACCGCCCATAGCATCATAAGGTGTTCCTGCTTCTAAATTATTACTGAAGATAGTTTGAGCAGGATATTGCTGCGACATCTCCGCAGGTATCAATAATTTCTGTGAATAAGGAGCAACATTAGGACAATAATTATTACCTAACATTCTCTTATTGATTTTGTAAACATTTGCCGTTGCGTTTTGATTAGGATTAACGCCATTTGTAGTAGTGATACCTGATGCGTTTACAATTGCTATTGCTCCTGCGTCGCTTGGATTACCTAATTTTTCAGAGATATGTAAATTACTCATAAAAAATCTTTCTTCATCGGGGTCATATCCTACTGCTGGTTCATCGGCACCTAGTTGTATTGTATGATACATTCCAGCAACATTTCTAACTTGGTCAGCATTTTTATCATCACAGGTAGCAGCAACCTGATAAAATCCTTTTTCATCAATAACCTCCGCATTTGGTTGTTCTGTTCCTACTAATCCTGAATACATAATCATACAGGGATTTCCGTATGCTGAAAAATGATAATCCCAACCAAATCTTCTACCGGGATTACCAGGGATAGTTGATAGAGCAATATGAGACATTCCGTTATATAAAAATTCAGGTACTCCGTTTCCTGTATAAGTGAATTGAATACCTATGAAAAATGTATCTTCTCCTGATGGATGCCTGGCACCGGGTATTCTCATCTTTCTTGCCCATCCATATGCTAAATCGTTGATATCTGAAAATCCACCTAGTGCGTCATCTGTATAACTTACATCCTGAGGTCTCATATTGATAGTATTAGGGTTAAAATCTAAAAATACAGGATATGTTGCCATAGTATTATCGTAGTGATAAAATCCTGTTGCCGGTAGAGGTTCAAGTGGTAGTTGAGGGTCGGGAGGGTCTGTTTGTTCGTCATCAAACCCGTATAAATCATATCCTAATGAACTTTTTGGATTATGTCTATGTCTACCTGCCGCGTGGTCTAATGCTGTTGTTTGGTCATCTTGTAAATTAAAATGAAGAAATCTATGATTACCGGGTGTTATTTTATGATAGATTTTTGGACTTTCACTATGAGGTCCTTGCTGTGTAATACCTGTAAATAATTCAGGATATTTTACTTGAACCTTGAATAATTCATTTAGTGCGTTTAAATTATCATCAGTCCAATGTAAACCTAAATTTAGACATTGAGCATTTTGCGGAGTATCTCCTCCTCCACCGGATATCGCTGGTTTCAAAAATCCTTGACTACCATTTGTAGCACGACCTTGAATATGAAGTTCAGGTCTTTTGATACCGATATGTTGATACATAGACATATATGATTGTGCGTTATCTAATTCTTCATCTCCTACTGATTTATCATATATTGAAGCGTGTTTGAAATCAAACCAAAGTCCTGAAGTCCAAACACTTGTAGCACAATTGTATGACTTTAAACACGGACTATCATAGTATTTATATAATGTTTTTTCAACATATCTGTCTGTTCCACCCGAAGGTCTTAGTCTATGAATTATCTTTTTCTCTACAGGTTCTCCTCTTAAATTTAACTGCTGTGTTAGTTCAGTAGCAACATCCTCAGGTTTATTAAATCCTGCTTTTGATTTTATAGTTACTAAATTTCTAACCTGAGACCAATTGAATAATATAGCAGGGTCCCTTAAATCTGAAGCATCAGTCCACGCTTCAGTTCCTACATCAGAAGGACTATTTGAAGCATCACCACCTAGTAAATCTCTCGCATTACCTCCTTCGGCAACTGCTGCTGCTGCCGTCCGATATATCTTATCTGCTCTGAAAAGTGTATATCTACTATTATCATTTAGGACCATACCCTTTCTTCGTGTATAATGTCCGCTTGCTGTGCCAGGTTGTATCTCTGTTGCGTTTTCTTGGACTAATTTATAATCAGCAGGATTAAACTGCCAAGCATTTGTATTATCCATACCAAAATTGTATTCAGGTTTTTCTCCTGAAAGAGCATATTTTACATTTCCCGTAACAGTAGCACCCAAATTGAAAGTGAAACCCCCACTATGAACATAAGGACCCTGGTTAGCATCAAATGATACGAATTCATTTGCTACAGGTGCTAATACACCAAATGCTGCCCTATAACTATCCCAACCTATGTGTCTTCTCGGTAATGTAGCATAATATTCTCCGTTAGCAGTCTTATAAGGTGAATATATAATATTAGTTTCACCATCATTAATATTCAGAGGTCTTAATTCATTACCACCTACCTCACAAGCAAAATCATATATCTCTGTTAATCCAGGACGACTACCTACAGGTTCATCGGGACCAAGTGAAGGATTGATAGAGGTTATTGGTGGATTAGGTTGTTTATATTCAATATCTTTTGAAACATTAACACTAACACTATTTTTTCTATCTCTTTCTTTGATTTCAATTTCACCTGCCTGAGCACCCTTTTCAGATACAAAACCTGAATGAACTTGTATTTTATCTCCGATATCTAATACTACACCAGCACCGCAATCATTAGTCCATTCAGCGAGATTTTGATTATTAAATGTTGTTGCTTCTAAACTTGATTGTCTGCTACATTCAATTACGATAGTTTGTTCCATCTATATTGTTATTAATATAGATTATATTTTAAAAAATAATTTAAAAAACGTAAAGTGTCATAATGACACTTTGTAAATTTAAGCGTATACAACTTCCATCATTCCGTTATTGAGTTGTGCCATCCTTACAACCTGTATCCAAGCACGAAGAGTAGATGAACCGCTCATAGTAGTGCGTTTATCATATAATTCAATACCTCTGCTATTCACACGCTCACCACGATTGAGTTGATAGCAGTGCCAGTTAGCACGAGACCTAACATCAGCGTTGAGAGCAGATGTACCACCTCCGTAGGCAGAACCCATAGGGTATCTCTCAAAAGCACCAAATACTGCTTCTTTAGCTAACTGACCCTGACCAGAGTAGATATCACGAGAGATGTGAGGGATACGACCTTCTGTCTGAACAACATTATGAAATTGCCTAGCAGAGTTAGTTACGTCAATAGGGAAAAGGAATAAATCATTGTATCTTAAATTTGTCTCAATAGTGCCGTTGCCTGTAGCAGTTACGAGCGGTGTATCAGACCCGTAGTTATTGATAGGTCCCTGAGTTAGCGGTTTCTTGTTTTCTACCTGAACACATACCTTATTTACAATACGACCAGCACCACCGACATTCTGAATTAACTGACCTTCAAATTCTGACGATGCTACATCACGCTTAACAAACTGATAATCAACATAGTTGAAACTCATATTCTGATTTGCTGTCATATATTGCTCCATCATTTCTTGAGGATAGAAAATGTAATCAGCAACCATCTTAACATCATCTCTATTGATAGTAGCATCATTATTCGCTGCCTTACCGAAGCGAGTAGAGATACGCTTAGAATTAGCAGCAGTAGATACCTGCGGTTCAAATGCTAAATGGATAGCAACCTGTTCTTTCATCATAAATAGAGGAAGTTGGTTCATCTTTAAGAAGGGGAATAAATCAGCAAGTAAGATAGAGAAAACACCCTTATTCGCTTCACGCTGGAAATCCCAAACCTGACGAGTATTACCCGGGACAACATCCTGTGCTAAAATAGTAGTATTGCTACTGAAATTTTGGTCAAAATCCTTGCCGTTATCAATACATACACTTTCTGCCTCAGTTAAACTTTCAACATTACCAGCAGTAGCGGGTGTAGCATTACCTGCTACTTCATAAGTAGTCTGACGCTGTGTAAGCGTTGGTTTAACACCTAAACCTACACGACCTGTAAATACCTGTTCACGCTCCTTATTTGTTTCAGGAGGGATAAACATACTTTCATAAGCATAGTAGTGGTTGAAATCTTCAATTTCTGAAATAGTTTTACCGCCTACTGTTAATCTAACTCTCTGTAGTAATGAAGCAATACCGATATTTGCTGGTAAGAAAGCATCATCACCCGTCGTAGCAGCGTTAATCACATCACCGCTAAGAGCAAAAGTTAAACGAGAATTTGAATGAAGAATACCTTTATTTGTTAATACAAACCGACATTCTGATTGACTGAATGAAACCGGTTCTAAAATTTCTGTAGCGACATCAATTGCCGTGTCAGTAGGAATTGTCCCAATTTTGACTAAATCAGGGATAGCACCCGCACCACCGCTCTGTGCCTGAACCATAGCAGAATTATTAATACTTGTCATATTATATAATGTATTAACTCAAAAAAAACGATTGATTAAAAATTTAAAATTTATTTCATTACCTGGATACCCTGTGGAGTAGAGACTACTGTTTGCTTAGAGTGAACAAACAGGAAAATCGCCTGTGGACTATCCGAAGTTAAACGAAGTTGAAGTTGAACACCGAAAGGCACATTCTCAAAAGAGATACCCTGGTCTGAAATAGTATCATAAGCAATACCAAGACCCCAAGCACTACCACCATCCTTGATTACTTTAGCGTGTTGAAAAGTCGCACCAGCATCAAAATACTTGTAATTATCTGTGTTAACACTAGTTCTACCAATCTTAGCAAAACCCATCACAGCATTCATATAGTTTCGTGCTAACTGAGTATCCATAGTATCATTACCAACAAAAGCACTTTCTTTTTGTGAAGTATCTAAATTATACTGAAGAGGGTATCGCTCACCTCCCCTAGTAAATACACACTGCTCTACTACCGCACGTGTCCCATCAGCAACATTTGTAAAGGGTACTGTAGCAAGTCCGTCTCTCGCAAGATTATTGATATGAGAAGCAGGAACAACATTCATATATGCTCCAAGAACCTTAGATAAAGCAAGATTGAAATTGATATTAGCATTCGCGGAGTTAATCGTCTGATAGAAAGAAGTAATACTATTGTAAACAAAAGTATTTGTAGTCTGAGACATTAACTGAGATAACTGGTCAGGAGGAGGAACCATAGTCTCACAAACAAGACGAACATTAGATAATTGATAATGAGCATTAGCAAGTGCTGTAATAGTATCATTAGCACTGAATAATACATTACTATCCGGTGCTAACTGGATTTCAATACGTAAACCACCTACACCCCACTGACCCGATAGCGGTATCGGTTCTTTACCTAAGAATAGACCGCAGACTAACGGAATACAAAATTCATTCTTACCCTGCGGGTCATCTGCCTGTGTATTTTCAATAACACCTAACTGCTGTGCTTTGTAATTAGGGAAACGAAGCGAAGTTTCATATGTGTGTCCTGCGAAATCATCTAAACTTTGAGTTACGGATAGGTATGAAGACATCATACGATTATGATGATTGATAGTCTCCATCACCTGACCGGATTTCTGACTAAAAATAGTCAGTTGGTCAATAATAGCATTGACACCCAAACGTTCATTCATACGGATATTATCTGCTTCAACCGGTAGCGTCTCACTATTAGCATCCGTCCAAACAGTAAATTCACCGATAAGACGAATGCTACCTGGTTTGATAAATCTATCCTGTTCACCTATCAGAAACTGGATGGTAGGTTGCCCTGAGAAGTAAGATAACTTACCATCAGAAGTAATATTACTCGGCACTATCTCTTGATGTGTTGAATAACTAGTCATTTTATTTTAATAAACAAATAATTTAAACTAAATAAATTTTAAAAAGAAGATTTTATCAAAAGTGTCATTATGACACTTTAGGATTTCATCCTGTTGCTTCGCTTACATTTTCTGTCTCAAATGAAATACAACAATAGTGTTGCCTGAAATATCACTTACAGGTCTTTCTTGACTATCAACAATCTGAACCTCAATATTATTTAAGATTTGTGCTGTTGGATTATGAAGCGAAACATATGTCTTTTCACCGGGAGCGAAAAACAAATCACCAAATTCTCTACCATCATTTGTAAACCTAGGTAAATGATAAAGTATCTTACTTACACTCTGTTTAGTCCCGTTATAAGACTGGATAGGCATATTACTAACTCTAACAAATGCTGAATTGACCCTAAAATCAGGTGGAGTAAAAGATGAAAACTCAACTGCCGCACCAGCAGAGGTGATAGTTACGTATCCTTCAGCAAGACCTTCTGTTTCATCTATAACTGATTTATTCGGAAATCCAAGAAGTCTATTCATTTTTGCTCTACCCGATGTATCAATTGTTCTGTATTTACCTTCTAAATAATCATCTACGCTATTAGGTTCAGTATAACCAATGATAAAAGCGTGTTTCTTGTTGATACTTGTGCCGCTTACGTGTAATCCATCATATTCACTAACTCTTACTTCACTTGCTAATTCATTCACTTCATATTGAGGTTTAGTATCACAGATTAAAGTTTGAGATAAACAATAAGGTCTATCTTTCGTATCTCTTACAATTGCTTTGTTATCATCACCACCTATTTTTCCACCACCTAATCTATCTACTCTGTTATTGCTGTAAAAATCATCACCCGTAGTGAATGTAAAACTTTCAACATCATATGTAGGATATCTATATGCCCCTGTAGTATAATGAGACCTGTAATGATATATTTTTAAAACATCTCCTTGTGTTCCTATATTCAGTCTTGGATATAATGATTGTCTTGTAGCACCGAGAGGTAAGAAACTCTTTTTCCTATTTGTTGATATAGTAGATGCTAATACATCTGTATCAGTTCCACTCGCATCTGGTTTCGGATTGAAATGAAGCGTTAATTCATCTCCGTTGGTTCTAAAGATAACTGAGTTAAATGAAGCATTAAATGAAGCATTTGTTAATTTATCAGTAAACGCCATCCCAGCACCCCAATATTCTACTTCACTCTGAATTAACATATTTGACTGAACTTCATTATCATAAGATAACTGAAATACTGAAATGTATTCTCCGTCAGATTGAACCATATAATCATAGTAATCCTTTTGATATCTTCCTGTTGCTTGATTAGTCATTCGGTAATGAGTAGACATAGGGGTATCTCCATCAAATCCTCCGTTAGGATGACGAGTTCCCGGTAAAAGATTTGCCCTACCTCTACCAGCAGGTTTAGTAGTATCTCTAACATATTCCATCTGAGGGCGAGATAAACCTACACGCCAACCACCTTGTGAAGCATTTTCTACAGCAACAGCAAATTTACCTAGGCATAGACCTAAAGGATGTCCGTGCCCGATAACACTACATTCTCGTCTATCTAACTTTTTCAATATTGTATCATCCGAAGCATTGTTAGCAGCGTGTCTTGTAAATACTTTATGTGCTGAACCAGCGATAGAATGAGTAGCAGTCCAATTAGTAGGTTGACTATATCCATCAGATAACTGATAAGGAGCAACCCAATAAGGAGATAACATTTCACCACTATTTGGTACCCTGTTTTGTAATACTGCTGACCCCCTCTGTAAACTATCAATTGAGATAGTGATAGGTTCTCCTGAGGCATTTGTATTCGCAGTAACTCCGTAAAAACCAAAAGTCTCAGGATTTCCGTATGCTTCATCTAATCTATCTTCTATCTCTTTTAACCACTCATCTACAGTATAAGTTCCAGGTCTCGGTTTGATAGGCACAGGCATCTCTACTCTTTTATCCTTGAAATCAATACCATCGTTTATATTCTGTAAATGACCAAAATAATGATACATCATAGTCTCTGCTTCTACATCAACCAAAGCATCACGCCTTATCTTAACGCTTTCTACTGCTATCTCAGCATTCGGTGGTAATTTGATAGGACTTGTGAAATGATTTTGAAATTGAGAAGGTTGTTCTATACCTAGTTTAGTTCGTGTATTGATACCACCTTCACTTCGGTTGTATCCGTCCTGTGTGCTATTTGCGATAATTAAACTCATCTTTTTATATAATATAATTTATTTTTATTTCATTCATTAAATTAAAAAATGCCTCATAAAAAAAAGAATGTTCAGAATATGAAACCATTAGAGATAGACCCGTGCCCGAATTGTCTATACGGAAAAAATAGAAATCAACATAATGTCCCTACAAGGGTAGAAAATTTTAATAGAGTTAGACCGAAAGAAGCATTCGGTGCTACTTACAAAAAGGGTGTTAAGAAACCTAAAAAACCTAAACCTGGAAAACCTAAACCTAAACCTAAACCTTACAAACCTAAGTATTAATCTTTAATTTATCTTTCAACATTTGTATATCTTGTTTCATTACTTTTATCTCTGATTTTAATTCTTGATTTTCTCTAATTACTTGTGTTAATTTACAACTTTCAATACGTCTCAATTCACTTCTCAATTGAAATATTGCCTCAGCACTTCTATCTAAACTATTTTGTTGTATCTGTAATAATTCTAAATGACATCTGATAAACGGATTTCGCTTAACCTTTCTCATATAACTCTTGATTTGGTCTTCTGTGATATCAGGGTCTTCTTTCATATACATTTTTAACTTATCCCAAACAGGATATTCTTTATTTAATCTACTCATAGCTAATTTAGTTTTATAAAAATTAAATCAAATTTAAACTCGTTTTTTTACAAAAGTGTCATTATGACACTTTACTTTTAAAATACTCCCACGCTTCTTGTATTCTTCTAAACGCTTCACTGCTACCACCCTTATCAGGATGATTTTTCAATATTGATTTACGATATGCTTTTTTCATATCTTCATTACTGGCAGATTTTTTTAATCCGAATACATTAAAGGGATAATCAGGTTCTAATGTTTCAGGTTCTTCGCTATCAAACCCAAAGAAACCACCGAAAAATCTTTTAAAGAAATTCTCTTTCTCCTTATCT
>Ga0208899_1002431_pt1 | contig 12428 bp, 14 predicted proteins | sample VirMetDEL_Nov_24_FD_184518 | JGI IMG/M metagenome (GOLD analysis project Ga0208899, IMG submission 184518) | Aqueous microbial communities from the Delaware River and Bay under freshwater to marine salinity gradient to study organic matter... | ecosystem: Environmental > Aquatic > Marine >...
GCAGTTATATTACCAGCAGTGTTGATATCACCTTGATATGCACCAATTGCACTGTTTGCTCTACCTGTTGTATAGTATAAGTTAGTGCCTTCACTTAGATCACTTGTTGACTTGGCTGCAAAGGCAGTATCAAACCTACCTTGCGTATAGTATAAGTTAGTGCCTTCTGCTAAATCACTTGTTGACTTGGTTGCTAGTCTTGTATCAAATCTAGCATCTGTGTAATATAAATTAGTGCCTTCTGCTAAATCACTTGTTGATGTTGGTATGTCATAAAATGTGCTACCATCGTTTGTAAATTTCCATTTGCTTTGTGCAAGTATTGGATCTTCGTGCCATCTTAACAGTGTGCTAGTGTTTTGCGGTCTGTTTGCTATAATTTCTACTGTGGCATTTGTTGCGGCATTAGCATTTAGTGTGATACTTTGATCTCTTACATATAAATCTTCAACATTTCTATAGTTTAAATTACCGCTTACTTCTATGTTACCTGTGACATCAACATTACCTGTAAATGTATGAGTATCTGTGGCTAACGAACCTGCACTAATTACACCTGCTATTACAGCATTACCGCTGTCTATAACTAATGATGTTTGGCCGCCGCCGGAACTATCACCATAAATTTTTAAACTACCTGTTTGAACTTGTCCGTCACCAGTGCTATCGGTACCGACTCTAAAGTATTTGGTACCACTGGAAGCCAATTGAAATGTATTTGTAAGATCACCACCACTGTTGCTTACACTAAATGAGTCAGTGTTAAAACTGCCGTCTGCATTAAATTTAACATCTAATGCACCTTGTGATTCAAGGCCTATGCCTTTAAATGTATTTGCAGAAACATTTCCTGATGCACTAATATTTGCTGTTGCTGTAATACCTGATGCACTAATGTCTCCTGTTGCTGTAATACCTGATGCACTAATGTCTCCTGTTGCTGTAATACCTGATACACTAATATCTGCTGTGGTTGAAATATTACTATTACTTGTAATAGTATTTTCCATATCCAAGCCATTTGTTTCAATATATATTTTAACTTGTTCTGCTGTAAAATTATCAATTTCAGGTACATTTTGTGTAATCAATGTAGCATAATATTCAGACCCATCATACAATACATTTAGTGCATTCCAATGATTAGCATTAGGATCAACTTCTGTAAAATTGTTTGTAAAATTCCAATTTGTCCAATTGGCTGGTGTGGTTGTAGTATCTAATATGTGACTACCTGTGCCATCTTGTGTTATTAACAATGTAGCACTGCCACCAGTGCTAATATTTGCTAATGTAATACCTGTTATATTACCGCCTAGTGTTAATTCGTGTACAGTGCCATCGCTAATGTTTAATGAAATATCACCACTTAGTGTTCCATTATTGACTACTGTTTCTTGATATTTTTTAAGAGTTAAGTCATCTAGGTTTGCATCAAATCCAATAACACCTGTGACATTATCGTATGTGATTGGCAATGTGTTGCCTAAATGTAATCTTGTTTCTGCGGCAGTTACACCATTGTATGTGATAACACCAGTTGGTTCGTCATAACTTAAACTACCGTCACCACCGTTATTAGCAACACTAATTGCTGCTCTTACTATGTTGTTGGCAACAAAAGTTGTTTCACCTACTAAAACATTGCTTATTGTTGAACTTACATCAACAGTGCTTGTGGTTGTGTCGACATTTATGTTAGTTGTACTTGCGGATACAGTTATATTAGCCATATTGTACTCCTTATGCTACTGTCGATACTGTTACTGTTATGTCTGCGGCTCCGCCACTGCCCATATTAACATCTAGTAATTGGATTGTGTCAGCGGCATTGTATAATGTACCTCTTGATATAAGATCTATGTTTGTTACCCCACCGGCAGTTACTTGTACACTAAATGTAGCACCAGTACCTTCGCCGTTGCTTAGGCCTGTTACTGTGTAAGCACCTGGTACTCTATCAGCATCTGTTGCGGAGTTATCTGTAAATGTACTAACAGCACCTACGCCTACTGGCACATAGTTAATACTTACTTGTGGATCACCTACTGTTACACCTGGTTCCCAAGTTTCTATAATTGCCCATCTGTGTGATTCTTTAACTGGTGGAGTGGCATTTGATGCCCATTCAAAACTAACTACTGTCATTACAGGATTCTTTCTTGCATTTGGTAGCAATGGTCCTGTGTATCTATTCTCTGGTATTGTAAAGTCTATTTGACCCAGTGCAGCGTTAGTGTTGCTGATATTTGATGGATCAATTGATGTCACAGTGTTCATATAACCTGTAATTGTGCTGTCTGCAAAATTTGGTAATCCACTAACACGATCGTAAGCAATATTGTCTAGTACTAGACTTTGTTGATCTGCTGTAAATGTCCAAGCACTAACATCGGCATTAAAATCGTATGTAAATGTTTTTTGTGAACGCGGAAAAAGGTTGATAACTTGTACATTATCTGAACCACCGATGTAGGATTGAAAGTCTAATAGACGAGATGACATAATTTTGAACTCCTAAGGGATTAGACGATAACACTAAGGTATTATCGAAATTAATTTAATACTATTTATGCAATATGTCAATTTTTAGGACAAATCAACATTCGAAATAAATCTAAAATCAGTTCCTGCAGGATATCTAATTTGTAATAAGCCATTGCCGCCTTTGTCCATTCCACCACCACAGCCGCCACCTAGTCCATCAGCGCCGTTGGATGGTTGTGTAAGATTTATACCTGGTCTACCGGTTCCACCACCCCCGCCACCGATCATAGCACCACCGTATGCTGGCCCATCGCCACGAGTAGCACTACCGCCACCACCTTGACCATATTTGCCGCCGCCCATCGTTGAACCTGCATAATCGGCTCTTTCATAATAAGCAATTGAGGTACCTTTGCCGAAATCTTGATCTGGGACAGAGCCTGATCCGCCACCTCTTGGAGTTATTGCACCTAAGACTTGACCGTCTTGGCCTTCTTTGCCTAATCCGCCTCCGCCACCACCAGCGTTATAATTTAAATTAGCGGTTTGTACACCCGAACCACCGACAAATAAACTGCTGTTACCGCCATCTGCACTAGATCCTCCAGTACCACCAGTACCCCCTGGTACACTTATTTCAAATCCAGTGCCACCAAATATAACAGTATTGCCGCCTGAACCGCCGGGTGTATCAATTACCGATACACTTAAACCACCTGCTCCTACATTTGCTGTGTATGATATATTTGATAGATTATCTACATCTGTTGCTGATACAGACCAAGTACCACCACCACCACCACCGGCGGCAACAAATCCGCCTGACCCATCGGGTATGTTGGCACTACCGCCACCTCCGCCTAGAGCAAATACTCTAAATAAATTATTGTAATAATAAGAATCTGAGTCATTATATCCTATAAACGATTTAAATACACTTGTTGTTAGAGTTCCTGTGCTATTAATTGTAAGTGTATCATTGCCTTCGAATGTGTGATAATTACCATCTAAATATAAATTACCTAGATTAACTGTTTCAACAGTACCACCTGTGATATCAGGGTATTCTACCGAATAAATTATATTAATATTACCAGTTGCAAGTGTTGTATTTCCTGGGAATATACCATTTGTTACAATTAATTGAAAATCTAAATTATCACCACCTGTGGTAGTAACATCTTTTACTATTTGTGCGTTACCGTTTGCATCAGTGGTAAAATCTGCTTGTATAACACCGTCAGTAAAATCAGAACCTGCTATATTACCGTCCATAACATATGAAAATCTAGTATTTGGTCTGTTTGATGTTATATCGTATGTTATAGTTCTATAATCTATACTTGAAACACTAGCATTACTAATAGTGTCAGTAATAGTTACCACAGGTATTAAGCCAGTGCCGGAACCACTGTATGTATTGTTTTTGTTAACTGCAATTTTGCTACTACCTAATGGCATATTATTCTCTCCGCTTCTAGTATTTACCGAACAATAGCATTTCTTCTTGCATATTGTTATAAAGTACATCATTAAATTTATCTATGGGTTTGCCTAGTCCAAAATAATCATATTCTGCTAAGTTTAACCTTCTAAAACCGCCAGTGACTATATCACCACCTGTTTTGCCTGTGTGACTAGTTATGAGTGCATACTTGATATTGCTATTTTTAAAGTTATCAATTGCTGTTGTTATATCTTCTATACTAAGGTGATATAAACAAGCCCTGCACATCCATAAATCAACAACTGGGAATGTGTCTATGGTGATATCAAATACACTTACATTTGGCATTGGGTTTACTTCAACAAACTTAGGCACTAAATCACCACCACTGTATTTGGTGTTACCTAAATCACATTCTTTGATCCAATTGCCATCACCACAAGGTGCATCGAACATTGTTTTAATGTTGTATTCTTTTAACAGTTTAGGTAAGTTGCGTCTTATGTTACTGGTGTGTTCTATAGTTGAGCCACTGCCGCTCATAGTTTCTTTTTTGTCAGACCAATTGTTACTAGCCTTTAGGAAGACATCAGCCTCCACAACTATTCAGCGTCTGGTAGCACTAAACGACCGTTACTGTTAGCCGCATATTCATCGATGTCTATAACTTCAGCATTCACAAGTAATTTTCTACTTGGGTGTCCTATGTAATTCCCATCTTCATCGAACATTTTCAATATTAATCCATCATATATCATATCTTTATATCCTTAACTTGGTTGTGTTGGCCATACAATGCCAAAATCTTGTGTAACACCGGCATAATCAAAGTCTCGCAATGCTTGTCTATATGTTTGCCACTCTGCTTTTTTGGCATCGCTAAGTGGTGAGTCAGCACCTTGTGTCCAATCACAGGCAGTGAGTAGTGCATTTCTTTTTTGTTTTGCTAAATCACTTGCACTAGGTGCATAATCCGGTAAATGTCTAGCACTGGGAGGTGTTGTGCTTAAATCTAATTCTTGTGTTCTACTGTCAGTCACCGAGCCAGTGATTGCACTTTCTAATATGTAACTCATATTCATATTAGCATTTAGTTCACATAATTTTATTGCTTTGGCTTCTTTAATTTTCTTAATATAATAAATATTGCCGGTAACATTGTTGTATAATACATATTTTTCCATTAAAAGAATCCTCCAATATCTAAATATACATCTGATTTAGTAATACGCTTGTCTAAGTTTGTGACATTGAAACCACGCACAGAGGAACCTGGATCTGCTAAATCACTGTTACCCCAATTTTCTATAATCATTGCGGTTGGCACATAGGCTTTAGTAGCACTTGCTGGTGGTAAGCCTAATGATACTGCTATATCACTACCTTCTGCGGGTGATATTTCATACTTAAAGTTTTCTGTTAAAATAGGTATTGAAGTAATGCCACTGGCTTGTATACCTGCAGGGAAGTAATATTTGTCTATTTCTACATTTGCATTTTTTGTATATTTGCCATTTGCATCAATATCAAATTCTTGATAACCCACACGCCTACTTGGTATATATGACACTTGGTTGCCACCTGGGTCAATACCACCTAAAGGCTGTGCTGTGTTGATTGCACTAAACAATCCATAGTCCATTCCGCCTAGGTCAATAAGATCTGCTGGAGTAATTCTACTATTTTCAGTGAACAATGTTGCGTCAACTATTTGGCTGTTTGCTACAGCGGTGTTTGAGTCTGTTTCATCATATTGTAATCCAGCCTGTACATCACCTATTGTACCTCTGGTAATACCACCTCTGTTATTTAATACTATGTTTGCTGTGTTACTCTTTATACTTCTGTTGCCAAAATTACTACCAAATTCTAATTCTAATTCTGCTAATAGATCAGGTGATAATGGTCCTACTGGGAAGGCAGGATCTTGTGGTATTGGATCTGGCTGCGGTATAGATACATTAATTACTTCCCCGGGTGTAAAAGTACTGCCTGTTGTTGGGAAGATTGTTTGCATCTCTGGCTCATAGTTGCCAGTACCTGGTAAATTTAAGTTAGCAAGTATTTTATCAATGTCAGGTATATTTGGTATTGTGATAGGGAAGTTGATACTTGGTATACCTGGTCCACCTGCACCTGGTCCGTATATTACATTACCAATATCTACATTACCTACAATATTACCTGTTGGTGGATCTACAATGTTTGCAACATTACCCAGCGGATCATCTACAATGGTTATATTACCAATAATGTTTGCAATATTGCCGTAGTCAATGTTGCCCCATATGCCTGTCCACCAGCCTGGTATAAGACTTAGTCCGGGAGGTGTTTGACTTTGTACTGTTTCGTGTGCGTACACATCGTCACTGTATTCTAGTAGTACTACACTAACTGTTAACATACTGTTAGGTTGTTCTTTTTCTATTGTACGCATAACCCTATACAATTTATTACTAAAATTATATGTGGGTTCTGTGACTTTTACTATGTCACCTACATCAACTTGTATTGCACTATAGTCTGCATCAAATGTAAGTACTTGGTCAACTCTACTTTGACGCAAATCAATGTTTGCTAAATTCTTAACCCTAGGTGCATCGTTGACTAAGTCATATCTAGTGTTCAACCCATTATCAGGTTCGTTAGCATTACGATCACCACTAGGTGTGGTAACAAGAACTGTGCTGGTTTGATCTTTTTGATTTACTGCAGGATATTCTGCTTCGATACTGTTGTACATACTGTATAGTTCTGTTGAAGCAATATCAATTTTATCTATAATATTATCATTGTCGAAAACAAAAGCCGCATTCTTTTCTGCTGTGGTAGCCGCTCTGTTAGGCACTACTGCAAATTTTCCTACTTTAGGATTATATGAAAAGAATGTGCTACTACTTTGACACAGTTTATCGATGTTTTCTTTGACTGGTTGATATGTGCTTACCATACCATCAATTTGCCATCTATTGTGTTGTAGTGTTACATTTGCTGTTGATATGTAATCTACTTGCTCTGAACAATAATCGAACATAGCATCAAAACTTGATACATCTAACTCATCATTGGTTAGTCCTGCACCATAGCGGTCATTTTGACAATAATCCAATAATACATTTGCAGGGTTAGTTAAACTGTTTGTGATATCATAAGTGATTTGACCCAATCCTGTAAGACCATTTTCTGCGTCATAATCTACTTCAAATATTGCATAAACTAAGTCTTCGTAATTTGTGCTACTGTCTATTGTTGATAATAATGTTTGTGCGGCTACTTTGCCTGTTGTTGGGAATATTTGGTTAACCGAACTTTGTGCGTTACCTGCATACACTCTACAACGCATTTTACCATTTACATTGTTAGTTGATGTCGCGTTAGGGTCTGTGATACTGGTAACACTTGCACCACTAAAATTAAGTTTAGCATCACCTCTGTATATGTTGTTTATAGTGTATGAGCCAGTGTCTGTTTTCTCACCGATAACATACGCATACACCATTGTGTTGTTTCTATTTTTGATACCAGCATCTACTGCAATTGCACCTGTGTTTACCCTACCATAAAACACTGGCACTCTATTATCTGTGCTAGGTTGTAATTGTACTTTTACACCTGGATCTTTGGCCGCTTGTATGCTGGGAACTTTGGGTCCTAATAGTTTTGCTGTGGCCATTCCTAAACCACCTGATACTAAAGCAACACCAATTGTGGCACCTATACCTAGTGTACCTGCAAAGAACCCACTAAATGTTGCGGCAAAACCTGCTCCTGTGATAGCACCTACGATTGCACTTGCTATTGCTGTAAAAACTGCCATCTAAACTCCTTGGTACACAAAATTGTGCTCTACTTTACTCCAGCCACGCTTTTCTAAGCCTAACTCTGGTGATATATCCATCATTGTGAGCATAAACTCATCAACAATGCCTGCTTCTTTTAACTTAGTACCATACTCTATGTATTTCTTAAGTAATTTATACCCTAATGTGGTGTGTCTATATTCTTCTTCAACCCACCAAGCCCATTCTCTTAATGTTTTAACTTCTGGTAACCAAGGATCCTGATTTATATAAGCAATTAACATACCTTCTATGCGTCCTTCGTGCTCACCTACTATTAAACATCCGTTTTTGATTACTTCGCATAACAGTCTTCTCACATATGTATCATTGTACTGTGGATTATGGTGTGCTTTTAATGGTGAACTGTTAGCAAAATTAATCATCATCTCCATTATTCTATCAAAATCTTGTATTGTTGCTCTTCTTATCTTCATATCTTTATATCTTTATCTCATGTTAATATTGATATTATCAAATGGGTTGCGGCCTCCGCCACGGCCACCACCACCGCCATATCCGCCACCACCTGATCCACCTGCACCATTTGATTCTCTACCAAAGTCAAATTGTATATTGTGTAAATCTGGTACTCGCTTAAATGTTTGATCGCCTGGGAATAATCTATCTCTGTCTATTGGTGATGTGCGTTGTCCTGCTGTTCTGTTTTCTAATATAGTTACTATGCTACTGCAACTCACGCTCACGGAGTTTGTTCTTTCGCCTTCTAATAAATCGTAATTTTCTTCAATTTGTAAGTTGGTAATAATACCTTTAAACCTTTGTACTACATTGCCTGCGTCTAGACTTAAATCATCATTAAAGAATGCTCTGCGTACTATTACTTCACCACCTTTTACTTTTGTGTCAAGTACAGCATCTAAGTTTTCTTGCGGTACACCACTTAGTGTTATACCAATATCACCGTTTGTGGTTTTAATATCTTCTTGTATTTCACCTAATTGTAAAAAAGAACCTAACTCAGTGTATGTATTGCCATCAAATGTGATAGGCTTAAATGCTGAACTAACATAATACACATTGGCACCAAATGTTAAATCTAACAACAATGCGTGTTTAATATTTAATTCAGTATCAACTGCAGGTATGCTAGTACTCATTAACCGTCCTCTTTTCTAATAACTTCTATTAACTCGAAATCTGTGTTAAACACTACTCTATCGTATGGTACAACACTGTATGTTGGCTTGTTAACCATTTTAACATTCCAAGTTACATCTTTACCTATCAGTATAGCCTTGCCGCTTACTGTGTAGCCGTCTTGTGCTATAAAAGGTCTATGCAAAGGTACATTAACACTGCTACCACTCCAAGCAACATCTGCTGTGACAAAATATGGATATCTATAACTGCTACCCAGTGATATTAAATCACCTTTCTTAAACAAGTTACCACTACCACTTGCACTGCTAGTGTTTACTACTAGTGTACTACCACTTGCACTTGTTGCGGTTAGAGTGCCTGTAAAACCATCACCTAATGCATTTGTGATATAACTCATACCAGCATTAGTAGAGCCTATGTCAATGTTTTCTTCAACAGTGATATCTAATGTATTCAACGAACTAATTAAGTCTCTGTTTGTGCTATATGCTAAGCCTTCGTGCATACCTACTGTAAATTTAAAAGGTACACTGGTTGCAAATTCAGATGTGAGCAATCTACCACTTCTACTCATAGATTGTCCTGCTATTTTCTTTTGATCGAAACTTATAAATGTAGCATTGTCAATTATTGTTTGTAAACTCATTATGCTGGTAACCTCCTCTGGCCTACTCTGGTGATATTATATATAAACTCAGGATCTTGTGCTACTAGTTGTTTAAACGATCTAGCATCTACTGCATTGATGTTGTATGTTATTGGCTGTGAGCCCATATTTAATGCATTGTTAGGTGTAATTTGTCCACTTGCACCTGGTGTAAATAATTCAGGACCACGCTCACCTACGAGGTATGGACGATTCTTCATCACACTACCACCGTTTGCTTTAGGACCGCCGAAGTTAAACAATCCTTTACCGCTAAATCCTTCAAAACTACCACCTGCTCCAAATTGTACACCAAATATACTGCTTAACAGAGGTTGTATAACTGCTAGTCTAATTGCCTGTGCTATCATTTCACTTACCAAGCCTTTAAAATAGTTCTTAAACACATCACCTGTGCTTTGTCCTTCCATTAATGCTGTGGCTAAGTCATCGCTTAGTTTCTTAGTGCTTGATTCGAATGTTTTAAGTACTTCTAGTGCACCATCGGCATAACCACCAAATTGTTGTGCAAGTTCTTCCATTGTTTTACTTGTACTTTGTGCAATTGTGATTAATGTGTTATCACCTGTTTCTGCTAACTTCTCTTGTATCTTTCTTTGTGCTTCTTCGATTTGTATAGCACCATCTTCAACACCTGCTAGTAAGTTAGCAATAAAATCTTGTGCTGTGGTAACTGGCATTGCATTGCCTAAGTCTTCAAAAGTTTCTTTAATTCTGTCTAGACCACCTGTTCTTGCTTTGTTTGCGGCTTCTTGTATGTTTTCAAAGAATACTTGTATATCATCATTGCCTGTTGCAATTGATATTAGTTTACCTATACCTGTGCCTAAGAATGCAACTGCTTCAACAACACCGCCAATTGCTTTAACAGCATAATCCATCACTGTGCCTATGACATTACCAAATTTGTCTTGTATAAAGATTGCCAAACTCTTAAATGTGTTGTACAACATAGTAATAAAGTCTACAACAACAGCACCACCTGTTAGCATTTGTTTAAATGCTCTAACTACACCTTGTCCTATTGCGTTACCGAAGTTTGTGATAGCAACTTTGTTTTCATCAAATATGCTTACTAATTCTGTTAAGAATACTTGAAAGGTGGGTAGCATTGCTTGTCCAATACTGTCTCGGAATGCTGTAAATCTATCTGATGTCTGACTTAATGCACCAGTTAGAGTATTGTTTAATTGTTCTGCTGAGCCTTCAATTGTCTTACCAAACTCTGCTAATTTCTTTTGTGTTTCATCTATACTGTATGTTACACCTGCTTGAAATCCTGCGGCACTTAACACACCCTTTTCTCTGAACACATCAGCGGCACCTGCACCTGCTGTAAAGGATCTCTGTAACTGTCCTGCCGCTACTTCAAAAGGAATACCGAAGTTAGCCGCTAAGTCAGCCGCTAATCTCATATTGTCTTCTAGTTCACCAATTGTACCACTCACTGTGGTTAAGGCTGGGGCACTTTGTGCTAGTGCTTCAAATTCAAATGGTAAGTCTTCTGCAACCTTTTTGATCTTTGCCAATGCAGCCGCACCACCTTCTGCACTACCTACTAGGTTGCTTAGTGTTACTTGTACATCTTGAAAGCCACTTGCTGTTCTTAGTGTTGCACCTACGCCTTTAAACGCGGCTCCTACTGCTACTATACCTGCGGCTAGAGGTGCAAATCTTGCGGCTAATCCTATAATACTACCTTTGGTTGTTGCCGCTCCAGCACCGAAGCCTTTCATTGATTGTTGAGACTTTGCTAACTTCCTATCGAAATTCCTGCTGTCCAGCGTTAGTGTTACTTCTATATTCTTAGCCATTATGTTACTCTCTTAATGTATCGCTCCACTAGATCATCAATGTCTCGTTCAGTGGGTGCTGTCATTCCTTTAGGTCGTTGTTTACTCCATCCTTCATCTAGCCTACCTGCATAAGGATAGTTTGCGTGTATAGTATAATTTTTCTTTCTTTGTGTTAACTTAGTACGCTTTCTTGCGTTACCAGTAGCAATGGGAGTATTCTCTTTGAACTTAGGAAGTGCATCCGTCATAACATCTTTGTCCATATCGATTAAATCTTCGAACATTTTGTCTACTTCTCTGGTGTCAACCCTTAGTCCCATTACCTTTTCTTCCTGTTATATTATAAAATTGTTCTTCTAAATCTTGTTGTTTTATATATTTAGTTGGTATTGGTTTTCCACTTGCTTTAGCCTCACTTATTTCTCTATATGCGGTGCTAACATCCATTACCATAATATCAAAACTGTCTGCTTGAGATAACACTTGACTAGGCAACAATCCGTACTTTGTTGCCAATGCATCAATTAGTACTAGCCAGTTTGTTTCTGCAGACCTATCGTCAACAGCGTGGCTTGTTACTTTCCCAATGTGTCGCCAATCAGTTTAACTGCCTCTGTGAGTACATCGATTGGTAAAACTTTGTCTTCAGTCATCACTGGATTACCGTCAGCATCAAGTATAAGTTGTGCTAACATATCAGTAAATTCTAGTGGGTTTGCTTCTTGCATAGTTGCAAGTTTTGCGAACACATCAATTGGTTGTCTGTCATACACATAAAACGATAATTCATCGCCGTATTTCTCAACAATTGTTGGTTCTGTGACTTTTAATTCTATTAGGGTGGGTTTTTGTGCTAAATCTTTTAAATTCATATCTTTATTCCTTTATATCTCTATCTTTTAAACTGTGTATAGCACTTAAACAAAATGCTATTCTACTTGATGCTTTTTCAACATCGCCTCTTGCACATCTTAATTCATTCTGTGCTTTGGCTATCTCCGCTTCCATCGACTTTAGTATCTCTAGAGTCGTCTTGCTTGTCCAAATCTGCATAACTATTTACCTGT
>Ga0208899_1002434_pt1 | contig 12426 bp, 18 predicted proteins | sample VirMetDEL_Nov_24_FD_184518 | JGI IMG/M metagenome (GOLD analysis project Ga0208899, IMG submission 184518) | Aqueous microbial communities from the Delaware River and Bay under freshwater to marine salinity gradient to study organic matter... | ecosystem: Environmental > Aquatic > Marine >...
GTTTAGTCATGGCTACGCCTCCTCACCGAACACGGCATCCCACTCCTCTGGAGTGACACCGGAAATTAAAAACTCTCTGTCTTCAGGACAGAGTTCTGGCATGGCATCTTGTATAAGCGCACCGCCAGACATCCACGCTCTGAGCATTTGCTCAGTGACAGGAAGATCTCTGGTATGTTCCATACCAGTTAATTTGGAAGTCTTAGTTACTAACATTGTAATTTACTCCGTAAATTTGGGGCATAAAAAAAGGGGACATAAAGTCCCCTTGTGAGTGGTGGTAGTGATGAATTACTTTTCGAGAGCATCCCGAACTTGATCAACGATCAAGTCAAAGTCTAACTCAGGATTTGCTTTCAGCAACTTGACCAAGTCACTAGCTACGCTAGCTTCTGTGATCTCAGGAGCATCTGGTGACTCTTGAGTCGTAGACTCATCCAGTGACGGATTGCCGTCAGTAGACTCAACCTCTGGTTGAGAATTCTCATCCTCAGTCTTCGACTGAGCTTTCTTCCAAGCAGTGTACTGCTTTCTCAAACCCGAAGGGTTCCGAGATGACAAATCACCTTTGGTGATAAGCTCCTGCAAACTGTCCCAGTTTGTATCGAGCCACATAAGATCGTTCCGATCTTGCCGAGTCACCACTTTCAGTGGTGTTTTAGCGATTGCTTGACCGAAGTCCTTATCGGACTTGTAGAGAGAACGGTACTCATTAAGTACCGTACCAACTGAGCGAAGCTCAGAAAGATGCTTCTTCTGGGTCAACTTGATCCGTTTGTAAATCTTCGCAGAAGATTCCAAGCGATCATTAAGACCTTCGGTCTCTGCTGTCAAATCAGCTTTTGTGAAAGCTGAAGTGTCAACACTAGACAGCTTCCTTGAAGCTGACTTACTGTCTTTAGCCAACTTGTTGGCTGAGTTGCTGTTGCCAAAATCTACGATTTTTGAGTTGTCGATTGCAGTGTTCATTCCACTTTCCTCTATCTATTTGTTTCACTATAAAGAGGATTTTTATTCCCCTTTCACTTCGTTCAAGGGGTAAAAATACTCTGTGAAACATAATAGATGAGAGTCAGGCCAGCCGTCAACCAAGCCAGACTGCTACTTACCTACGTCCTACTGCATTTATATGCCAACAATAGTTGTCATAGTAAATGCTTATAGTAGGACTTGGTTCAGTGACGGATTGCCGTCAGTAGAATTGGTATAAAATACCAATGACCACAAAAGATGCATGGGTCGGTGCTATGCACCGAGTCTGGGGGATCACCCTTTTGTGATGCCAGATTCTATGATCAAATGATATGAAATCATTTGTAGGGTAGAGCTAAGCCTATGATTTACAAGGTAAATCTACATGCAGTGTGAACACATCACGCTGAGTGCAGATCCACACACCGTCAGTGAGCGCATTATGCGGGTCAGACAGCGCATTTGGGCGGGGCGGGCGAGGGACACCCCCCGGTCTACCCGTACGTATGTATGTACAGATACACAGAAGTGGAAAATTGAAGTGTTAACCACTATGCTCACACACGTATTGTACCTACACTTAGAGTGCTCAACCAACCATGTTATGCAAATCAATGACTTACAAGCAAAAGCGTAAGGGCATTTAAACTGTAACACAAAAATAACTTGACAGGATCTTTGAAATAGATATAACTATGCCCGTAGGGCACAACATATGATGTGCGTTCAGTCCCTTCGGTCCCTCACCAAATAAAATAAAAAAACGCATTTGTAAATGCCTACACATCATGTGTAGGATATGATACAATACTAAAATAAATACCCCTCCTATATGTACTCCCCTCTGTACATTTCTCATTAGTCAAGAAATTTCACTTGACATTTGTCTACTTACGAATATAACTATGGACTATTCATCTGTACTAAAACACATAAAGTCCCGTGAGGGACTTCTAGAAACTTTATATCACTGTCTGGAAAGTGGGAACTCTCTGGACAGTATTCATATTCCCCATTCTGATGTCTTCTTTGTACGTGAAGCATTAGAAGATAGATTCGGTTGTACTCTATCTTTGGAGCAAGCTGAAGAATACATGAAGGAGGCTGGCTGGCGTGATACCAGAACGAGTCAAGAACAAGATGAAGGAGTTAGGTCTTTCGGGAGTGAACAAACCGAAGAAGACCCCTTCTCATAAAACGAAGTCCCATGTCGTGATGGCTAAGGAAGGTGACAACTATAAGTTGATACGCTTCGGTCAACAGGGCGTTAAGGGAGCAGGCAAATCGCCGTCATCCGAAAAGGATAAAGCACGTAAGCGTTCGTACTACGCACGACACAATGCACAAGGTAAGCCGACAACTAAACTGTCAGCTAAGTACTGGTCTCACAAGGTTAAATGGTAATACTTGTATGAAGAAAGTTCCAGAGAAAAACAAAGGTCTCAAGAAGCTACCAACACAAGTCCGTAATAAGATGGGCTACATGGCTAAGGGCGGCAAGGCTACAAAGTTCCAGCCTTGTGCTAAATGTACATCACCACGCACATGCGAGCGCATGGGCAAGTGTAAATTGAAAGGGAAGTAATTTAAATGGCAGGCCCAGCACTCGCAATCCCAGCTATCATGGGTATCCTTCGCTTCGCCGCATCGAAAGGTGCTAAGGAAGCAATAACTAAATATGGACGGTCTATGTATAACGAAGCCGTAGCGGCGGCTTCTAAAGCTGACAAGATGGGTGGTCAGATCCGTACCCAACTAAATCGTTTAGGTAAAGAGATGAAGGCTGGTCTACCAGCAAAAATTCGTAACTCTTTGCCTTCAGTGACATCGCAGGCAAGTCGATCTCCAGCAATTCGTGGTGGACGTTCCCGTGCCGTGCAAAAGAAAACAGTTGAAGGTGAGTACATTCCTAAGTCCCAAAAAAGTGGGACACCTTCAACTGAATCTCGTCGAGGTAACACCTATCAAGGTAGTACTGGTGGTGGCGGTAAGGAACCGCCAATTTACGCAAACAGATCAGATCGTTTCGGTGGAGGCAGGGGCCAAGGACCACAAGGCCGTATGCCTAAGCGAGCAGTAGGTGCTGGCGTATTAGCAGGAGCGGCGGCAACATCAGTCGGCGACGGTGAAGCTAAGAAGACAACAGGGTCTTCATACACGATCAAGAAGGGCGACACACTTTCAGCGATTGCGAAGAATTCAGGTGTACGTTTATCAGAACTCCGTGATGCGAACCCGCAGGTTAAAGATCTCAATAAGATCATGCCCGGTCAGAAGATTAAACTTCCCGGTCAGACAATCAAAGGTTCAGGCAAGTCTATCTATGAGGGTATGACGAAAGCTGAAATGGAAAAGATGGCAATGAAGCAGAAGGCACGTGCTGGTCGTGGTGGACGTGATGTCTCAGCGAAGACTGAAGCTGACGTACTTGCAATGCTCCGTCAGGAAAAGCTACGCCGTCAGAACAAAGAGACGACAGCTAAGAAAGCGAAGGGTGGCATGGCTAAGAAGTCTTACGCTAAAGGTGGCTATGTTAACTGTGGTGCATCGATGAAGCCAACACAGAAATCATCACGAGGAGTTAAGTAATGCCGGGCATGACAGATAAAGAAAAAATTGCATTTTATGAGCGGCAGATGCGCAATAATAAAAGAGGTTCTGATCCGTACATGAGAGCCTTGATTGAGTTACGCAACATTCCCGGCTCAGGCTATGAAATGCCATCTAACACAGAAGATCAGCCAATGGCGAATGATCCATCTGAAGCAAAGCCTGAGAAGTCATCTACCATGAAAGATGGCGGTATGGCTCGTGGTAAAGGTGGCAAGATGTACCAGCATAACTACGCAACCGGCGGTAGCGTCGTAGATCATTTAAAGAAGGGTAGTAAGTAAATGTCTAACTGCAAGATGGCTAAAGGCGGATCAGTTAAAGGCAAGACACATTACTATGCCGCAGGCGGTATGGTACAGGACCAATTGTCTAAAGCTACTGGACATCCTAACAACATGATGGGCAGACAGCAGATACAACGTAGAATGCCCCAGTCTGTACAAGCAATGACTGCCCTGCCCGGTGAGACACCAGCAGAGCGTTCTAAGCGTTTGCGGTCAGGTGGTTAATCAATGGCGTTAAACGTCACCCGCCCCTCACGATTTAAGAGTTATGGCTTACACGCCATACTTGATAATACGCCGTACACTGTATACACCTGCCCTCCAAACACTGTAGCGTACATGTCACTGGTGTTTGTGTCTAACGCAAGTGCTAGTGCGACTGATGTCAGTGTTGCGTGGGATGATGATGACAGGGGAACACCGATTGTAATCATCGGCGGTAAGAATTTAGCTCAGGCTGATTTCATTCAGTTAGCCGGTTCTTTTCTTGTGTTAGAAGAAAACGATACAGTGAAGCTAACTACAACGAATACTTCCGGTGGTAATAACCCAGATGTCAGTATTATTGTTACTGTTGAAGAAGTGTTCCTACCAAATGGCTAAAGGTGTAAAACATTACTATAAAGATGGTACGGAGCATACTGGGTCTACACACAAAGACCCATCCGGTAAGTTAATGTCGGGTGCTCGCCATACAAAGAACAGTAAGTACCTGTATCACTTTAAGGAACTATCTAAAACTGCTCAAAAAAAGGCTAGACCATAATGCCATACAAATCTAAAGCTCAACAAGCCGCTGTCGCAATCTCAATGAAGAAGGCTGGTAAAAAGCCATCAGAAATTAAAAAACATATGGCAAAAGGTGGCAAGGCGACAAAGAGCAAAGTCAATGAATCTGGAAACTATACCAAACCATCACTACGCAAACGACTCTTTGAGAAGATCAAGGCAGGTGGTAAAGGAGGTGCTCCGGGACAGTGGAGTGCAAGAAAGGCACAGATGCTCGCAAGAGAATATAAAGCACAGGGCGGCGGATACAAATCGTGAAGGCACCCCAGAAGTCTTTAAAGGCTTGGACAAAGCAGAAATGGCGCACCAAGAGTGGCAAGCCATCCACCCAAGGACCGAAAGCTACAGGCGAACGTTACTTACCGGAAAAAGCTATCAAGGCACTTTCGGCGAAAGAGTATGCCGCCACTACGAAAGCGAAGCGGAAGGGCACAAAGTCAGGCAAACAATTTGTAGCACAGCCTAAGAAGGTTGCGAAGAAAGTGAAACCATACAGGAAAATTAAGTAATGGCACGCCAATTAACTGAGAAACAACAGAAGTTCCTAGACGTGCTTTTTGAGGAGGCACGGGGTAGTGTCGTAGAAGCGAAGAAGCTAGCTGGTTATTCGTCTACACAATACACAGGTGCTATCGTAGAATCCTTAAAAGATGAAATACTAGAACGTACCAACATGTACCTCGCCCAGAACGCACCTCGTGCGGCAATGGCTATGGCTGGTGCGTTAATTGACCCTACTGAGCTAGGCATTAAAGAAAAAATGCAAGCGGCTAAAGAAGTCATGGATCGTGTAGGGATTGTTAAATCTGAGAAGGTACAAGTTGAAGCTACAGGCGGTGTGATGATACTCCCACCGAAACGAACAGAGGATGACGACTGAAAGAGGTTCAGGTAAGTGGATACTTGCTCAACCTGAAAATGTTATTAATGATGATGACTTTCTTCCTATACCTAGAATAGCTAGAACTATTCCATTTGGTTACATGGAAGACCCAGAAGATAGTGATCAATTACTCCCGATTCCAAGAGAATTAAGAGCATTAGAAAAAGCTAAAGAATATTTACAACAATATAGCTATAGAGAAGTTGCAAATTGGTTAACTAAACAAACTGATCGCAGTATTTCTCACATGGGATTAAAGAAACGGGTAGAAAGTGAGCAATCCAACAAAAGACGAAGCGCAACTCTCCGCCAGTGGGCCGAAAGGTACAAGAAGGCGATCTCCAAAGCGGAAGAGATCGACCGCACAAGGCTCGGCGCAAGGAAGTCGCAAATCGGTGTCACAGCCGAAGATACAGGTGATGGAGAATCCGCAGGCTGAACCTGAGTTTGAGCCTATTCGTCCTGAACAAGAACATAACGTAATATTTAAACCGAATGCTGGTCCTCAGACTGAGTTCTTAGCATCTGGTGAAAGGGAGGTTCTGTATGGAGGTGCCGCAGGCGGTGGTAAGTCTTATGCTATGTTGGCTGACCCGTTACGATTTATGGGTCACCCATCATTTAGCGGGCTGTTACTACGACACACAAATGAGGAACTAAGGGAACTCGTTTGGAAGTCTCAGGAGATGTACCCCAAGATCTGGCCGGGAATAAAGTGGTCAGAGAGAAAGATGCAGTGGACTGCCCCTTCAGGCGCAAGGCTTTGGTTTTCGTATTTAGACAGGGACGAAGACGTTATGCGCTACCAAGGGCAAGCGTTCAGTTGGATTGGATTTGACGAATTAACACAGTGGAATACGCCATTCGCTTGGGATTACATGCGTTCTCGTTTGCGTAGCACGGCAACAGATTTGCCAACCTACATGAGAGCAACTACTAACCCCGGAGGACCGGGACATGCTTGGGTAAAGAAGATGTTCATTGACCCAGCACCGTCAGGTAAAGCGTTTAACGCTACAGATATTGAGAGTGGTAAGACTTTGTGCTACCCTCCCAATCACTCCAAAGCGGGACAACCATTATTTAAGCGTAGGTTTATACCTGCGATGTTAACAGACAACCCTCATCTTTACGAGACGGGTGACTATGAAGCGATGCTTTTGTCGTTACCTGAGCATCAACGTAAACAGTTATTAGAGGGTAATTGGGATGTTGCTGAAGGTGCGGCGTTTCCTGAGTTCAACAGACAAATACATACTATTGATCCTTTTGACATACCTAGCAATTGGGTTAAATTTCGGGCCTGCGATTATGGGTATGGTTCTTATTCTGCTGTTGTTTGGTTTGCCTGTACTCCTGATGAACAGCTTATTGTCTATCGTGAGTTATATGTTAGTAAAGTCTTGGCAACTGATCTCGCAGATATGGTGCTTGAACTGGAAGCAGGCGACGGCAACATAAAGTACGGTGTATTGGATAGCTCATGTTGGCATAAACGTGGGGACACTGGGCCATCTCTTGCTGAGCAGATGATTTTAAAAGGATGCAGATGGAGGCCGTCAGATAGATCTGGAGGTTCTCGTGTTGCAGGTAAAAACGAACTACATAGACGATTACAAGTAGATGAGTACAGTGAAGAACCACGTTTAGTGTTTTTTAATACCTGTACTAACTTAATTGCACAACTACCTATTATTCCTTTGGATAAAAAGAATCCAGAAGATATTGATACAAAATCTGAAGATCACTTATATGACGCATTGCGTTATGGTATAATGAGCCGTCCTCGCTTTTCAATTTGGGATTATGATCCCGCCCACCAGAGGACATCTAACTTTGTCCCCGCTGACTCTAAATTTGGATATTAAAGATGGAAGAAGACGTTATTTTTGACGCTGAAACAGACGAGCAACTTGCGTTAGAGGATGTCACGAATTATTCTGACGAGACTCCTGAGTTGCAGTCTTTAGTTCGTTATGTTACAGAAAAATATCAAAAAGCGGAAGACACTCGTCGTCAAGATGAAGAGCGTTGGTTACGGGCTTATCGCAACTATCGTGGTATTTATGGCCCTGATGTTCAATTCACCGAAGCTGAAAAGTCTCGTGTATTTATCAAGGTTACCAAAACTAAAACATTAGCGGCTTACGGTCAGATTATTGATGTACTGTTTGCCAATCAAAAATTCCCAATATCAGTAGATCCAACAATTTTACCTGAAGGTATTCCTGAGTCTGTCAACTTTGATATGAATCCACAGGCATCTCCTGTGCAAGAAGGAAGCCTGTATGGTTTTGAAGGAGATGGAAGAGAGTTCCCTCCGGGAGCTACTGCTGATACTTTAAGGGAAATGAATCTCGGCCCACTGCAAACTAAACTTCAAGATATCGACAACTTGCAGGAAGGGCCGGGTCTTACAGCCACACAAATCACCTTTGAACCAGCTATGGTTGCGGCAAAGATGATGGAAAAGAAGATTATGGATCAATTAGAAGAGTCACACGCTTCTAAGCAATTAAGATCCACTGCTTTTGAAATGGCTCTGTTCGGCACTGGAATTATGAAAGGTCCATTTGCCGTAGACAAAGAGTACCCTAGCTGGGATGAAGAAGGTGAGTACGGGCCTATTATTAAAACTGTACCTACAACATCCCACGTGTCTGTTTGGAACTTCTATCCAGATCCAGATGCTAACAATATGGATGAGGCGCAGTACGTAATAGAACGCCATAAGATGTCACGTTCACAACTTCGTGCACTTAAAAAGCGTCCGTTTTTCCGCGCTAATGTCATTGACAGTGTGATTAGCTTAGGCGAAGGTTACACTAAAAAGTATTGGGAAGATGATCTCCGTGACTACACAACAGATTATGACATTGATCGTTTTGAGGTATTAGAATACTGGGGTACAATTGACAGTGAGTCATTAGAGCGTGCTGGCGTAGACATGCCAGATGATCTTGGTGAGATTGACGAAGTACAAGCAAATATTTGGTACTGCAATGGCCGCATCCTACGTGCTGTACTAAATCCATTTAAGCCTGCTAACATTCCATATTACGCAGTTCCTTATGAGTTAAATCCATACTCATTCTTTGGTGTAGGTATCGCTGAAAACATGGACGATACCCAGACGCTGATGAACGGTTTCATGCGAATGGCGGTAGACAACGCAGTCTTGTCGGGGAACTTGCTCATTGAAATTGATGAGACAAACCTAGTACCCGGTCAAGATCTCTCAGTGTATCCGGGTAAAGTATTCCGCCGTCAAGGTGGTGCACCGGGTCAAGCTATCTTCGGAACAAAGTTTCCGAATGTATCTAATGAGAATATGCAGTTGTTTGACAAAGCTCGTGTATTAGCGGATGAGTCAACAGGCTTCCCTTCTTTTGCACACGGCCAGACTGGTGTGGCAGGCGTTGGCCGGACAGCCAGCGGCATCTCTATGCTGATGAATGCGGCGGCTGGTGGTATCAAGACCGTGATCAAGAACGTAGATGATTACTTGCTCGCACCGTTAGGTAAAGCGATGTTCTCGTTCAACATGCAGTTTGACTTTGATCCTGCAATTAAAGGTGATCTAGAAGTCAAGGCTCGTGGTACAGAATCGTTGATGGCAAACGAAGTACGCTCACAACGTCTGATGCAGTTCTTGCAGGTTGCTTCTAACCCAGCCCTCGCTCCATTTGCTAAGTTCCCATATATTGTACGTGAAATTGCGAAGTCTATGGAACTTGATCCAGATAAAGTAACTAATAGCTTTGAAGAGGCGGCAAGACAACAAAAGCTGATGCAACAGAATCAGCCTCCTGCACCTGCGCAACCAGCAGGTGGACCACCGGGCGTACAAGACCCGACTGGAGCAGGAAATGGTAATATCGGTGTAGGACAAGCTCCTGTACCGGGTGAACAAGGATTTACAGGTAATGAGCAACCTCAACAACCAGCGGGAGAAGGTGGTCAGCCGCCTCAAACCCCTCTGCAGTAATAACAGACAATGGGAATCATTCTGCGAATACTTAGATATTTTAATATCAGATAATCACAGAAAGTTAGAACAGGCAGACGACATAGTATCAATACATCAAGCGCAAGGAGCTATTAAATCCTTACGCGCACTCAAATATTTAAGAGACGAGGCTTTATCAGATGGCTGATATGCAAATGGATGAAACAGTTAAACCTACGTATAACAAGCGTAGAAAAGGCTACACATTTAAAATGGATGGTATGGAAGTATTTGTTAAAAGCGAAGATGAAAATGCCGCTATTAAACAAATGCAAGAACTCTTAGAAAAAGAAGAAAAGAATGAAGAGTCAGAAAAGCATTCATTTGCAGATGGTGGCTTACTAGATGAAGGTGGCACTGTAGATCCTGTATCAGGCAATGATGTCCCGCCGGGTTCTACGCAAGAAGAAGTGCGAGATGACATCCCTGCTCAGTTAAGTGAAGGTGAGTTTGTTTTTCCTGCCGATGTTGTACGTTATATCGGCCTTGAAAACTTGATGGAGTTACGCCAAAAGGCTAAGCAAGGCTTACGTCAAATGGAAGCGATGGGTCAGATGGGCAATAGTGACGAAGCTACAATGTCTGATAACGAACCGTTTGAAGGTGACATTGATGCCTTAATTGATGAATTTGATCCTGATAATCCAGATACTTTTGAATTTAATTTAGGTGGTGTTGTACCGGGACAGTTAACTTCGTCTCAAACTACACCGATGTATCAACCACCTGCAACATTGCCATCTTTTACTTCTTTTGTCCAACAACCAGCACAGCAAGCGGCACAAGCTGTACAGCCAGTGGTTGAGCAGAAAGAATACATTGGACCTAATGGTGAAAGAATCACTATTCAATTTGTGAATGGCAATCCTGCTACTCCTATCCCTGAAGGATATAAACCTTTTGATCCGACAGCAGAACCTGCAACACCTGAAATTGCTAAGCCTGAAGTTGTTCCTCAATCAGACGAAGACCCAGAAGCAACTGCTCCTGAAGATCCTACAATGACGGCACTTTCTCAAATGAAAGAGTTGGGAATTGTTGATGACAAAATTATAGATTCTTACCGATCAACAGCTAAAAAAATAGGAATTGGTGCATTTTTTGCTGGACCTGCCGGTATTTTAAGTTCACCTGCCATCGGAGAAAGAATAAAATCAGGTACCCATGAAGATATAGCAAAAACTATGGGCATAACAAAAAATCAATTTGAAGATGCTTTCGTAGAGAAAAATGTCTTAGGTTTGACGGAAAAGTATAAAAATCTAGAGGAAATGAAAGCTCTTCAAGATTCCTACAAAGAAAGAAAACCGGCGTTTGATAGCAAATCAGATGAAGAAAAACAAGCACTGCAAGAAACCGCCAAAAAGTATGGAACTGCGGCTTGGTCTGAACAAACGGAAATGCTTAAAGAGCAAGACGAAGGCTTGTTTGATGATAATGACAATGAAGATACTGTACCTGATTCTACAGAGCAAAATGGCGGCGGATACGAGGGCTTTGGTGACGAACCCGGAGAGGATGAATTTAACAAAGGCGGCGTAGCCAAACAAAGAAAAAAGAAAGGTCTGGGTCGCCTTAAAACATAAGACCCATCATAACTGGCTACCTAACGCCCTAAAAAGCTACCGTTAGCCCCAGACAAAGGATGAAACAATGTCTACAACCACAACTGAAATGACTCAGAAAGTCGAACAAGTAAAAGTCGCATCTGGTTTTGCTAAGCGCAATGCTAATAAGAAGCGAATTGAAGATGAAGAAAAAGAACTCGCAGAGTTGTTGAGTGCAAATAATGAATCACCAGAAGAGCGAGAATCAACTACTGACGACGGTCCTGAACCTGAAGGCGCAGAGGAGAAGACCTTCAAGAAAAGGTACGGCGATTTGCGCAGACATGCGCAGAAGAAAGAGGAAGAGTTGCAATCACAGATTAATGAACTTAGACTGCAACTAGAAGCCTCAACTAAAAAAGAGATTCAATATCCCAAATCGGAATCTGAATTAGAAGCATGGATGGAAAAGTATCCTGATGTTGCACAGATCGTTGAAACAATTGCGATGAAGAAAGCACACGAGCAAGCATCTGAGTTTGAATCTAAATTCAAAGCGATTGATGAAATGAAGATGGAGGCTTTGCGTGAGAAAGCTGAAGCAGAACTTATGCGATTGCATCCAGACTTTGAACAGATTCGTAACACAGACGATTTCCATAATTGGGTTGAAGAACAGCCTAAGTGGGTTCAAGACGCATTGTATGAGAATGATGCTGATGCAGTATCTGCGGCTAGAGCAATTGATTTGTACAAAGCTGACATGGGCATCAAAACTAAAAAGTCATCGTCTAATAAAGATGCCGCTAAATCGGTTGGGGCACGTGGCGAGCGTTCTTCACCTGAAAGTGATGGCTCAGGTAAAGCAATTAAAGAATCTGATGTAGCTCGTATGAGCACACAGCAGTATGAGAAAATGCAAGATGAGATTGCTGAAGCAATTCGCTCAGGCAATTTTATTTACGATTTAAGTGGTTCAGCACGATAAAGGTGTTGACATTTAAAACTTTCTGGATATAACTATATACAGAACTGTGGCCCCTCTATGGATACCCACTAAATACACCCGAGATAAGACAAACCGTTATTCTGACTTCATGCCAGTCGTTAGAGTAGTGGGGAGTCTTATTTCACCTTCACAGAACACCCAAACTACGCAGGCCGTATGATCACTTTGGCCGGTGACTATACCACCCTGATGTTAGATGGCCTCTGGCGAAGTTACACATAACCTTAACCCTATGCTACATAAGGAGTGTCTCTCATGGCATTTACAAGCGCATCGGGCTATGGCAACCTTCCTAATGGTAACTTTAGCCCAATTATCTA
>Ga0208899_1002436_pt1 | contig 12399 bp, 18 predicted proteins | sample VirMetDEL_Nov_24_FD_184518 | JGI IMG/M metagenome (GOLD analysis project Ga0208899, IMG submission 184518) | Aqueous microbial communities from the Delaware River and Bay under freshwater to marine salinity gradient to study organic matter... | ecosystem: Environmental > Aquatic > Marine >...
AACTCAAGTATTTGACTGGAGGAATTAACGCTAATTCTTGCCCGTGGCGTAGTGATATTTTCATAGCGCCATTCAATAGCCCCTCTAGCGCCTGTAGCCCCGCCATTATTAAGAACCACAACGGCATCGTGGGTGGTATTATTGGATGCACCGATATGAAGCTGTCCTGCGGGTGCCGAAGTACCAATACCGACGGTGCCGCCAACATTAAATGTACCGCCAACCGATGCAGATGTAATAACTGTTAGTGTATTAAATGTACCACTATCAGCAGATACATCACCTTCAATAACTGCATTAATTGATGTAATAGCCGCAGCATTAACTGATGTTAGTGCTGAAACACCTGCAACAACTGTATTAATAGATGTAATGGCATTAGCGTTAGTTGTAATGTTGGTATTGCTGTTACCAATGCTGGTTGCAAGTGCTGCTGACACAGTAGCTAGTTCAGCACTAGTTGCAAAATCAAGATTATCTACTACTGTATTAATAGATGTAATTGCTGCAGCATTAACTGATGTTAAGGCTGAAACACCAGCAACAACTGTATTGATACTTGTAATAGCATTAGCATTTGTCGTAATGTTTGTATTACTATTGCCAATACTTGTTGCCAAAGCTGCAGATACAGCAGCTAATTCAGCACTGGTTGCATAGTTACCGCCATCACCAATGATTGCATTGATTGAAGTAATTGCAGCAGAGTTAACACTAGTTACTGCTGAAACATTTGCAACTACAGTATTAATTGACGTAATTGAATCAAGATTAACCTGTGTTAAAGCAGATACTGCAGCAACTTCTGTTACAGTTGCCGCTGAAACACCTGCAATAAGAAGCTCGTCTGCATCAACATTAGTTGCTGAAACAATACCAAACTTTGCTGATCCTGTAACTGCAAGAGCAGTACTAACTGAAACAGTTCCAAAGTTTTGGTCAGCACTTACTGCTACTGTGCCACTAACCGGAATAGATGAAGATACTGCACCATCTACAGTTATTTTAATACCTTGTCCAGCTTCAATTCTTTTTACTGTACCACCTTCAGCAGAAGGAACATTGGTAAGTCCTGAACCATCACCGACAAAAAACCCTGCACTAACTGTGCTTGAAAATGTACCAGTTGCTGCATTAACCGCTGATGTGCTTACATAAGCAGTTGCATTAACCGCTGATGTGCTTACGGCAGCAGGAGTAAAGTCACCAGTAATAATAAGGTTGCCACCAACTGAAACATTTGAGCTAAAGTTACCAGTTGTACCTTCAAAAGTACCACCTACAAAAGTATTAGCAGTTACTGCTGAAACACTTACGCTTGTAGCTGCTCCTGCGCTTACAACCTGACCAACTGCATTTACTTCAAAGTTTGTTGCAGGACCGTATGTACCAGAAGTAACACCAGTTGTATTTAAGAAAATATTTGGATTGCCTTCAGTACCGTCAGCATTTGTAATTGAAACACCAGTACCAGCTACAAGAGTTCTACCATTAATGTTAGTGCCACTAACTGCAATAAAGCCAGTATAGGCTGTAATGTCAGGAACTGCATTTAGTGCTGAAGCAGTAGCTGTAAGGGTTGTACCATTAAGCTGGAAAGTACCGTTGATATTAACTGCTGACTGACTTAGCTGTAGTGCACTGTTAGTACCACTACCGTCTTGAATAGTCTGAACTGAAGTAGTTAGACCAGCATTGTCACTACCAACTTGTAGTAGCTGCTTATAAGTATTTGCAATATTTTGACCAGTAAGTGTTGCCATTATACATTATTCCAATTGCTAGTTTCGTCTTCCCAGTTTACGTTAGCATTATTCCAGAGTACGTTGCGATCATCATTAAGTGGTGGACGGGGATCACGGATTGAAGGATCGTCAAATGTATTTGCAACTCTGTTCTGCGGATGGTTCTTTAAATCAAACTGGCCTTCCCAATCAGTAGGGCAAACCAACATACCATAACTATTTTTCTTTAGAACACGATGTGGATATTGAAATCCGCATGTGTCGCATATGGCAATTGCCCTTTTGTTACTAGCCATATTATACTCTATTTAGTCGTGGTTTCAAATAATAACTTGCTCTTTCACGATCTTCAGACATTGCCCTTGCAAGACGTTCTTCATACTCTTCTTTAAGAAACTGAATACGGCCACCTTCAACGCCGGGACGTTTCATAGATAGTTGATATGCCAAACCAGCGGCAAGGCATGGTAAAAACCTTCTGGAAATATCAGCAGTCTGTATTGCAGATTTATTAACATCTTCCATGTACCTCACTTTTTCAAGTTTCAAAAGATCAGTAGTATTTTCAGGAATAGGCCATAGATAAACCGTCACACCTGCTTGTCCTCTACGAACTGCATACTGTGAGGGTCTGCCTGTCTGTCCCTTACGTGGAAGACGCAAATACTCTTCCATTGAAATACGTTGAAGTTGTAAATCTGTTTCATCTCTATTAACAACGACCTCAAGAACATCTACAACTGTTGAGCCTAGATCATATGCTGTTACGCTAGTAGATACTGAAACCGTTGTAGTGTCAGCAGTCCACAGCAAAACGCCACGGTTCTGCCAATCCTGTAGCAATAGATTAATTGAACGACGAGCAGACTTAGGCTCATGGCCTAGTGTCTCTTCGCCACCAATCATCTCAGTTGCTTCTTGGATAACTTCGTCAATATCTAGTGAGAAGTTAAATGTTCCTGACGTTGCCATAGGTTAAACTTTCTTATTCAGAAGAGTTGTCTTTTAGATTTACTTCTTTGCCAGTTACCTGTGGGCCTTTACGTGCTGCACCAAAGCCCTGACCAGTTGGTTTGCCAGTTGACTCAAAGACATCCTTTGGGTCATTGAAGGCACCAACATAAAACTTTGAAGTATACTCAGTTACTTTTGCCATTACGTTTTCCTTTCTTTGGTTTCTTTTTGGTTCCGGGTTTTGAAACCTGCTGGGCCATGCCTGATCTTCCCATTGCCATTATGCTTTACCTCTACGTTTAATACCACGAACTAGTTTCTGTGACTTAGGCGGCATCTTCTTTGATCCACCCGGACCAGCCCAAAAAAACTTATCTGCCCAGTATGCAGGACTTTCCTTACCACGTGCAATGTTCTTTGCATGGCGTGACTTAAATGACTTACGTGCTTCAGGAGAATAGTTGTGGCCCATACTTTGTGCACCAAAGCGAATTACCTTTACATTGCCAGAACCTGTACGAACTGCTACTACGCCTTTCTTTGTAGGATGGCTTGGTGTTTTCTTTGGCTTGTTTAAACCTGACAAACCATAACGCTTTAGTTTTCTTTTTTCTGAATCACTAAGAGCCATTATGAAGTTCTCCTATAACGTCTTACTTTCTTTGCTACAGTCTTTGGTTGTTTTACAAACTGTTTACCCTTTTTAGTACCAGCCCGTTTTGCCTTAGTCGTTGCAGCGTATTCTTTTGAACTTAATTTTTTAATTGCCTTTTCAGGAAGGTATCTTTCACCAGTTGCTTTTGGTCCTTGAGTTGAAGGCTTACCAGACTTAGTACGCCATTTCTGTTTGGTCCAAGATGAAAGAGACTTTTGTGTTTTAGACTTACCACCAGTATAACCACCACCTGCAGCTTTGTAACGTTGTGCAAGTAGCTGGGCTTTACGTGCTGACCACTGACCAGCTTTACCGCCCTTGCTACCTGCCATTACCTCTTTTTTAATCCGCTCACGCAGTTTTGGTTTTGTATACCCTGCCACGTTTCTTCCCTTTTGGTTTACTTTTACCTGCACTGCTTAATGCAATTGCCACCCGTTGTTTTGGAGGATACCCTTCCTTTTTTAATTTACGAATGTTTGCACTAATTGTTTTTTTACTAGTACCTTTTTTAAGAGGCATTAGCTACATTGCCTTTCCATAACCACGCATGGCACAACCAACGCCACGTGGTTTTGCAACTGTACCTTTACCAGTACCTGCTTTATAGCCTTTCTTTTTTATAGAACCACCAGCTTTTCTTTTTTGAAGTAAATCAATTTCATATACTGGACGTGGACCCGGATTTTTTTTCTCAAAATCTGCAATAACTTTCATTAAAGGCTTAAGCTGTTCTGCAGCTTCTTTTTTAGGTAATATACCTTTTTTATAATCTCTTTTAATTTTTCTCATTTTAGCTTCAGCATTATGCATTTTTATAACATCAGGCCGAGCATTATACTCTCTTGCTTCTTTAAGCTGGTCAGGCTCACCACTTTGCTGTAGTTTAGGTTTTGTTTTTGGCTTTTTACTACCAACAGTTTTAAAAATTTGTTTTGCAATTTTAACTTTTGACATTAGCTTTTTCCTATCATTGCATTACCATAACCACGAAGAGCGGCACCAACACCACGTGGTCTTGCGACTGTTCCTTTACGGGTACCTGATTTATAACCTTTCTTTTTAGGCTGCTTACCAGAAGTAAAATTACCAAGATTACGAGAATGACCACGAGTCGGGCCTTCAGGTCGGGGAGGTGATTTTGGTTTTGGTTTAGGAATTGGACCGCCTGTTTTTCTACCAATTGTTTTAGCACCTGTAGCTTTCTTTTCAAGAATAGCCATTCTTTCTCTTAATTTTGGGCTTGTTTGTCTAGCCTGAAGATTTGACAAAGCTTGATTAATTTCTCTTTGAGTTGGATTATACCCTTCTACAATCTCACCTGTCTGCATTAGAACATCACGCGGATCACGTTTATCTTTACCTGCTGTCTTTTTTGCATTAGCTTTTCTAGTAGCAGCAGCAGTTCTTGCAGCCCGTGAAGTATCTGCAACATCTTTAGCTTCCATTTCCTTAAGACGACGCTTTTGTGCTGGAGTAGCTTTTCCTTCACGAACAAGTGCTTCAAGCTGAACTTTTGTTTTTGCTCTAGCTGTAGAACCTTTACTTCTACTTTCTTTTACAATCCCGCCGGGAACAGACTCCTTACCCCTAGTAATCTTTTCCTGTCCTTGAACGCGACGACCTTCAACTGCACGACCTACATTTGCTGATCCACCAGTTTCAGGATCAAGACGTGCACCTTCAGGTTCTGAAACCTGACGAGGCTTTTTCTCTTTAGGCTTTGGTGTGTTTTTAGGACGATTTAAAAGTCGTCTTTTAACTAAAGACATTGCAAGTTTTTTAGCCATTATTTTGTACCCTTCATTGCTTTACCGTAACCACGTTGTGCAGCACCACAGCCACGAGGCTTACCAACCTTACCACCTTTTTTAAATTTACCAGTTGTATTAAAGGAACCTCCAATATTAAAACCACCTCCTGCAGAACCAGAACCAGTTTTTAATGTACCAGACCAACCCTCTTTTCTAGCTTGTTTAATAAAATCTTCAGGATTTTTACCAGCTTTTTCAGCTAACTGTAAAAACAATCCTTTTGCATCTCCTTTTAATCCAAACATTAGATTAGCCTTTCATTGCACGGCCATAGCCACGAAGAGCCATGCCAACACCACGAGGTCTAGAAGATTTTTTAGCTACCTTGCCACCTTTCTTGCGACCACCAAGACGCTCTTGCATCATTTCAAGAACGTCTTTAGTTGTTTCTTCACCTGAAGGATAATCCCCACGCATCATATCTTGAATCTGTTCACGAGCATATCCGGGATTTTTATTGCTAAAATTACGACCAGTACCTACACCACCTTGGAAGGCTTCACGCCCCATGCGGCTCATAAACTCTTCACCAGTTTCATTCTCTTGTTTAGAAATCATATCACGTGCACGTTTGCGCGTCATGCCTTCTTTGGTAGCAACTTTACCTCGTTTACCTTTTGGAACTACAGTTGTTTCAGCTTCATCTGGACGACCACGCATACCTTTCCCAAGCTCTTTACGCTGTTCAGCTTTTGAAGTTTTAGATGTAAGTTTACGTGCTTTGCGTGTACCAGTAGGTGTTTTCTTTGGGGCTGAAGCACCTTTCTTTTTTGCGCGTTCTTTCTTTTTATAAGCCTCACGTGCATCGCGCTGCATTTGTTTACGTGCACCCTTAACAGCTTCTTCACCGTATTTCTTTACGGCTTCGCCTTTACCCTTTGAACCGGCAAACTTAATAATCTCACGAGCAATTTTTGCAGTAATAGCCATTTACTTTCTCCCGATAAACTTTTTAATTCGCATTGGGAATGATAGTATTGTCGCCACCAGCCGGAGAAAAAGGCGACTGCATGTCGTCGCGCCTTGTACGACGAGCTTGATTCCTTTGCAAATCCAAGATTTGATTGTAGACATTTTGATAAGTCCCTATCTGTGAATAGTTCTTCATAAATAACATAGCCTCAATCATTGACGCATTAAACAAAAGATCATATGCGTAATCACTAAAATAATTAGTTTGATTTGCTGAAGTCAGTGCGGTAGGTTTGTTAACATGAACAATTTCACCGTTAACTGTAGAGGCGGGTGTTGGTGCAATTAAAATTGTTGTATTATTTCTTCGTGCATAATACTTTGGCTCTGACGTTGAAGCCGATACGGGCCAATAGTCATTAATAAATTCATCGGTACGCTGAAGAAGATTAATCTTGGAACCATTGCTTGTAATGTTTACATTCTTAACAATGCGAGTTCCTGAAGGAAGTGTTACCTTGTTATTACCTGCAGATACTGCAACAGACGTATATGTAACTAAACCATAATCGTCAAGGTCTTTTGTCAACCGCTCTTCAGCACGATTGACCATATTAGGAATATAATTATAAAACTCTGTAGAGTCATCCTCTGCAGCAGCTATAATATCACTAACAAGGTAAGTGTAGTTAGCCATAGAAAACCGTTGTCGTAGCAGCGGAAGTTGGGGCTGAAACTTTTACTGAACCATACATTCTTACGCCAAGACCGGGAAGATAAACATCATTAACATCGGTAGCTGTTGTATTAACATACTTGATGTTGTTTCCGTTTACTGTGCCATAGACATCAGTTTCAGTTCCTGTAATTAGAAACGTACCAATGCCTGAAGATTGAACTGCATGAAGTCTTGTGTCAGTAACGGTAACGCTAGTAACAGTGTCAAGCACTGCACCGCTGCCAGTTACAAAACCTACTCTAATATTTGATGCCATGATGTTCCTCAATCATTTGTGCGATATTTAGTACATTATATCGCATTAGGTAGCATAAACAAAGCGGAGAAGGGACATTACTTTGGTAACACCCCTCCCCCTTTTTGTTTACCGAGCTAAGTTAATTAGCTTGGGTTTGCGCCAAAGAAACCGCGCCAGTCAGACCAGCCGAAGCTATAACGCTCACGGGCCTTGAAGCGAAGGTTGCCTGTGTCGAAGTCCTCTTCCATCTTGGTGGCGAGAGGTGCACGGACAAACATCTTTGTACCGTTAGGTACATCGGTCTTAAGGAACCAGTTGTTCGTATCAGTGAAGCGACGGTTTACAAAGAAACCACCGGGGACCATACCCTGATTACGAACACTATTGATGTCATTAACGTTAGTTGCACCAACGGTAGCATCGCTGGGGTTAACGCCAATTGTGGTTGACATCGTGCTGTTAAGAACCTGATCGGCGGTGAATACTAGATCGGTTGGAACATGCAGTGAAACTGCCTGTGCACCGATTAGAATACCACGGTCGTCCTTAATCTTAGAGATGGCAATTAGACCAGCCTCTAGTGAAGACTCACTCAGATCAGAAGCACCAATTACGTTGGACTGGCTGCCGCTGATGGTTGGGTGAGAAGCAGAGAATAGGGCAACGCCGTCGCCACCTGCATAAGAACCACCAGTGAAACCGTTGTTGAAAACATCGGCGGCTTTAACCTGTTTGGTGTTAGCCATTGCACGGGCAAGACCACGTGCACGAAGCTTGGAGAACGTATCATAAAGATTGTCTTCCATTGCTTCTTCAGTGATGGCAAATGCAAGTGCTACAGTCTCGTGTGTATAACGAGCGGTGTAGCCTTCCTGTGCCTGATCGTACTGGACTGCAGCACCTTCACCCTTTGTTGGGGCAGTGCCGAAGCCGGTGAATAGTACTTCCTCTTCAAATGCACGATCTGAATTTTCAGTCTCGAAGAGAGGGGCATGTTCGTCATCGACGCTGCCATACTCAATGCCGAAAATGGCATTTAGACCGGGAAGTAGTTCTTTTGCAATACTAGCTCTATTGATAGCCATTTGTTAACCCTCCTTAGTTAGCTGAAGCGTCGGCTGAGATGTACGCATCAACGTGACGTACAATCCGAACCTCAAGCTTGGGGAAGGCGCGTTCAGCAGAAACTAGGATGTCATTGCCGGGTTCATCAACAACGGCAATTGGCCGAAGCATAGCACTACCAGTTGTCCGAGTAGACGCATCAAGCGAAAACCCTGAACGACCAGTAATTGTTGAACCTGTGCCAAGAGCAACCTGAAAGTTCTGTGAATTAATATCACCAATTGAAACAGAAGCATCAGCCTGTACGACGAAAGTTGCCTGTGGATTATCAACTACCATTGCATAAGCATCGGAAGCTGAAGTACCAGCAGTCCAGAAATCGGACCACTTTGGTTCCCCATTGACAACATAGCGACAACCAATAAAGACACCCATTGCCTTATCGGTGGTTGTAGCTAGAACATTTACATACCCTGCAGCATTTGTAACGACATCACCATTAAAAATGTTACTTGCGTAACCTGAAGCGATAGGATACTCATTGGCACCTGCGCTATTTGGTGAACCACCACGGATGCGTGAAGGGCGAAGACCGTCTGGATTTGCAGTAGCAGTCATATCAGTTCTCCCTTGTTAATACTGTGACAGCAACAAAAGACAGTCTCGACTTCATTGACTAGTCGTCAAAAGAAGCCGCACGGCCTCGTGTTACTTTAGTTCTACTAGAGTTTGAAATGGGCATTGCTGAATTGCTTTCGCGCATAAGCTGGGCATTAACAGCATCAATCATTTCTCTACTCTTGTTCTCATAAAATTCTTTTCGGGACTGTGCACGAGCCTTAGTCATCTTTGCTAGGGCCAAATCTCCACGACAGATTGCGCCAGTATATTTCCCTTCCTCTTTCACGAAAGAGTTATGAGCCATTTCGGGAACTTCGTCAATGGTAACGAACTGCCATCCTTCAGAAAGACGCTTACCAACATTCTGGATATCGTCTCTGCCCTTAAGTGAAATACGAATCCAACGGAGCGTCATGCCTTCTTGATCGAAACGATCTCTGACAATCGGCGGGATTGTGAGCCAGTCCTGCTCTTCAAATACGTCGTTTTCCATTTCTCTTGTCTGGGCTTCCCTAGTGTTCTCATTACGTGATGTTGTTGTACGTGTCATAGTATTATCCTTTCACCGCATTAACCAATAGTGGTATATTCACCTGAAGAGCGTTCAGCCTTAAGCTTCTCTTCAGCGTATCGTTCAAGTGGAATCCCCCACTTATTTGCAAGACGGATATCTTCTTGCGTAAGCTTGACCTTCTTTCCAGAAGAGGGAGATGCTGGTGTGCGTGACGCACCGGCAACCACCTGAGTCGAGTTTGACGCACTCGACTTACGAACTGCAGGTTGCTCTTCGACTGGAGCAGCCTGAAACTTATGTGGAAACTGTTCGCGCATACGGCGATCAATCTCTCCATAAAACTCATCGTCTGAAGGATCGAACCCTTCATTCTTTAACTCATAGTCTAGCGCAAGTGCTGCTGCAGTCATTACGTTGTCAGAACCAAACCACTCATTCTGTCCTGCCCATTCAACAGCCCTTGGATCATACTGTGGCTGTTGCTGCTGCACTTGCTGCTGTTGAAATTGTTCAGCTTCCTGTAGCTGCCGTTCAACTTCACTGTTATACTTTTCCCATGAACTCTTGCTGCTATTAACACCTGTCATCTCAGCATAAGCTTGGGACATCGCCTCTTGAGCTTCAAGCATCTCGGCAGAATTACCTTCATCTGCGGCGCGTTGGTATGCTCGTTTGGCATATTCAATTTTGTTTAGAAGAAACTGTTCGTTTGAATCAATGCTCTTCTTTAGTGAAGATGCAATGTCCTTTTCTTGTTCACGTAGTTTCTTCTGTAGCTCTTCCTTTTCTCGCTGTAACGCTGCAACTTGTTCTTCGCGTTCTTTACGCTGTTGGACTAGCTGTCTAATTCGTTTCTGTGCACCTTTAGTTTCAATGCCTTTAAGCTCTGAATCTGTTTGTGCTTCGGCTGGTTCAAAACCTTCTTCTGCATCTTGTGCAGGTTTAGTATCTGGTTCAGGCTCCGGCTCAGTCTCAATCTGTACTGGCTCTGAAGCGACAGCCACTGGTTCATTTTCTTCTTGACCTTCTACTTCAAACTCAACCTTTTCCTTTTGTGGTGGGGCAGGGTTAAGATCAATTTCATTCCATTCTTCTGACATTTATTTTTTTCCTTTACGCAGTTGCGAAACTTACGATTACGCTAATAAGTTATATCTTAACTGATAAAACTTAATTTGACAAACTATAAGTTGGGTCTAACTCTGTGGGATCATTAACAGTCATCATTACCTGATCGTCAAACAGAAGCATTAGCTTGTGTCCCTTATAGTGAAACTTGGTTCCTGCATGTTTTCCGTAACAAACATAATCACCAGCTTTGCACCAAGGACCATTTGCAAACTTCTCTTTGTCCTGATATGCCAAGTCTCCAACGGCAAGAACCTTGCCAACAGTTGTAAGATATGCCATATCTTCTTGTGTCGAGTCAGGTAGGATAATTCCACCTTTTGTTTCCTGCTTTACTGACACTGGCCGAATAAGCAGAAAGTAACCCGGAATACTTGGTAGTTCATCTCCAGTTAGATCAGGAACTTCACCGTTCGTAATCCACTGGTCATTCTTAATGGCCTTTGCCATTCCAGCCTGAATCATATCTACTCCTTTTATTGTTCTTCTTCGTAGATGCGTTTGTTTACTACATCCTTTAGTGTATCGGTACACCATTCAATAGCAGTAATCTGTCCGACCATTTGCCTGTACTCATGATATTCAGATGCTGCACCGTTCGCAAGAGAATTTTTCATCTCTTCTTGTTTTTCCTGAAACTTTTTCAGGATGTCATCCCATAGTGTCATTATTCAATCGTATCTTCTTTTGCCAAGTCAGCTACAATATCTGCAGCCTTGAGTATGCGATCATTAGTCAGGTTCTCTTCCTGCTGTAGTAGGTCAGCAAAGATTTCAACTGCCTTCATTGCCTTCTTGGCATTACGATCTTTTTCTTTCTCATCTGACTTAAGGATTTCACTTGCACCCTGAGTATAAGCATCAACTGAAAGTTTCATCTCCTTAAGCTGTAGCTCTCTATTCTTCAATGCACCTTCAGCCTGTTCTTTAGCAATCTGTGCCTGAAGTTTTTGCTGCTCAATGTTAAGACGCTGACCTTCAAGCTGTACCATCTGCTGTTCAGGTGTAATGTTCATGCCCTGCTTGGCAAGGATCATGTTGGTCTGTGCAATCTGTTGTGCTGCTTGTGCCATAATCATTTCAGCAGTCTGTTCGTCAATTGAGCGACCTGCCATTGCAGCCTGTTGTTCAGCCTGTTCAGACATACCGCCAATCTGCTCTTGATACTTGAGGATCATGTGTTCCTGAATGTTTGCCTGTAGCACCGGAACAATTCTCTGCATTGCAGGATTAGCACCGTTCATTGGGTCTTGAATATATGCTGTCTTCATTGCAATATGTGCGTCATGGTTCTGCCCGACAAATGCCTGAATAGGCATCCCCTTGACCGCTGCCAGAATATCTGACATCGGATCAAGTGGAATGGGATCGGGTTTACTAGGCATAATCTTGTCTAGGTTGGGAACATTAGCCGCTGAAAGAATTGTACGGTTAAGCTCTTCCATGTTAAACATACCCGGAGGACTTGCTTGTGCAAGGTTAAGTGCAAGTTGTGCAAGTGCCATGCGATGTGCATTGGAGGGAATGTTAGGATCACTGACAGGAACCACATCAACACGGCCATCAAAGTCACTGCGATAAATCGTAATGGTATCTTCAGGAATGTCATAGACTTCTTCATCTGGCAAGTACTCATAGTTTAGCCGTGCAAGAAGTTTAAACTCATCCTTCTGTGCTTTGTGCAAACGCTTGTGAATGGCACTAAAGAACTTTGAACTTGCTTCAAGCAATGCCATTGTTGTACCGACTGGGCCATAGCTTGAAGCATCCGATACCATCTGCTCAGTAGTGTCAGCAAACTTCTGGCCTGTCTGTGAAATAAAGTTAAGCATGTTGAACAGGGTTGCGCTTGGTTCCTTATAGGGAAGCGGCACAATTGCCTGTTGCAGATTAACGCCCGTCGCTTCAACGTCCTTAAATTCACCGGGGCTGATAGGATCATTGTCACCGACAATCCGTACACCTTTCTGCTTGAAACCGCCGGGAAGGTTGGCGAACTGACCTGCATCAAGCAG
>Ga0208899_1002439_pt1 | contig 12385 bp, 26 predicted proteins | sample VirMetDEL_Nov_24_FD_184518 | JGI IMG/M metagenome (GOLD analysis project Ga0208899, IMG submission 184518) | Aqueous microbial communities from the Delaware River and Bay under freshwater to marine salinity gradient to study organic matter... | ecosystem: Environmental > Aquatic > Marine >...
TATGCGCCATGGTGTATGCTCCCAGCTGTTCAAAGTAGTCCATAATCCACTCTCTACGTTTAGGTTTATTAGATTGCTTGAAGTCAATGATAGCCGGTTGACCAGCATAGATGCCAACAACATCTGTTGCGCCTGCGTACAGGTCCGGGTAGTACAACGTAGTCTCCAAACCCCATAACTCTTCCAGTTCCCCGAGCCCTGTTTCTATAATCTTGTTCGCCATAGTCTCAGCTTGCCGGCCCAGTGGTGTCAGGTCCTTGTAGCCTGTTCCATCAAGATAGTGCTCTAAGTACGTGTGCATGGCTGTGCCCCGCGCGGCTGCTCTATCCCTTATCTGATCTGCAATCTTGTCACCTATTTTAGCCTTCCATGCATCTAACGATGCTTTCTTCTCCGGACTCTGGGTCGCTGATAATATAGTCGTGACCGATGGTAACTTATCGCCATCTATATCATAATGCCTACCACCATTAATTACAGATCGCATAGACTTAGGGTAGGTATATAATTTATTAATTCTCATCTAGTCTTGTGTAGCAGATTTTAATAATTTCTCTTGTAGTATTTCTTTTTGTTTACGTAACTTATCTAGTTCCTGGCTTAGAGTTAAAATAGCTTTACCTTGTAATAAACTATTTTCTCTCCATTGCTTACGTTCCTTATGTAATAGTTCTATATCAATCTTCATTTTTAGTATGCTCCTTTCTATTTTTTCTAGATTGTTTTAACGATTCAGCTAACTCTTCTTCTTCTTTCTTACCGAATATTTCATCCCAACGTTTTCTATAGGTATCATTAGATACCCTAGACTTACCATCCCAATTATCTGCTTTTACGTTTTTTGTAGCCATATCCCTTCTCCCTGTTGCCATATAACTTCTGCCATGACCAACTTGTTAAGTGTGTTGAGTAGTGGTATATTTTTTCAATTAAATATCTAATCATTCTCTTATTTGCCTCTCTGTTGCTAGATCAACTACATTATCATCTAGGTCCTGTATGTTTGGCTCATAGTGATCAATAATTTTTTCTATTTTATGTAATTTTACAATAGCATATGGCCAAAATAATTTACAAACATGTAAAGCATCCCTAAATCCACAACGCCAACGCCATTGCATTTTTGTGCCTAACTGACCTTTTCCAGGTGGTTTTTTACGAACAGAACCTACTTCTAAAGTTTCATGTACAAGTTCAATAACATTTTGATCTGTCATAGAAATCTCTAATCTAATATCCCAGGTAGGGTAAGCTTTTTTGTCTTTACCTCTTTTTTTCATGTACTGTTTATATTGTACATTTCCGTCAGCATCAAATAGACCTGCAATGTAAGGTATTTCTAATTTATAGTTATTGTTCATTTAGTATCATCTCCATTTCTTAACATTCTTTCAAAGTTATCTCTCTCTTCGCATACTTTGTCATACTCTTTCTCTAATGAAACATACTTACCTTCTTGTTTAAATATAACCTCACCAGCTTCCCTACATTTTTTTTGTAGATATTCTTTCTGTTTGGTCAACATATCTATTTGTTCTTCTAGATCGTTAGGCCCTCTTTTATTGTCCATTTTTTATTATCATCCTCCCTATTGTTGTATATGGGTTAAATTCAAATTTACTGCAACCTGTGCATACCATCAGAGTCAATAATAATATTATCAATTTCATCTTCATTAACTTCTCCTTGGCTTTCACATACACCACATTGAACTATAACCTCTTCTTTTGCTAGTTCGTACGGTACTCTGACGTAACCGTTGCCCTTACAATTAGGGCACGGTACTTTAGACTTCTTTGAGTTTTCCATTTAATTTCTTCACTTTCTCTTTTACTAAAATGTTAATAGTTTGCGACCTACTTAAAATTATGTCGGGAACCATTTTTTTTCTAATCTTATCAATAAGCTCATATGTACTATGACTTAATGAGACGTTTTTGTATTTAGTTATGTCAGTCATTATGATATACTCCTTTCTTTATGATTATCATATGGGATATATCTCATAATTTACAATAGGTGTCAATGATAAAAACAGTTTTATTTATGGTTTTATGTAGCGGGATTGCGGGCAATAGCTGCAAAGTTATCCCCACACCAATAGTATTATTTGATGATTATAGTAGTTGTATTGTTTATGGCTATGATTACTCACATAAATTAATGGCAAGTCTTGACCCAGAATGGACTAACAGTATGGAAGCTTATACTAAGTTTTCTTGTAAAGAAGAAGAAATTATTTAATTACAGATACATCCATAAAAAAACCCGCCACCATCTTTCATAACCCATTTATTTATCTGGTCTAAATAAGTTGCAAACTGTTCTCTATATATATCACAAGAGTTAAAACAATCTGGCACTGATTCAGCTACTTTAATTAGTTGATACAAACCATCTTGTAGAATAATTATATCCATTATTCATCGTCAACAACTTTAGAATCGTAATTACTTGTGCCCCAAGCTATAATTTTCTTGATCCCTGGTGCCTCAAGCTCGATGTCTGCATAAGGTTTCCATTGTTTCTTCAATAGGTTTAATTCTAATATAAGATTAGACCATTGTTTTTGACTAATGTTTTTACTACTTATTGTTAGTTTTTTCATAAATTACCTTTCTATATTTATTATAGGATATTATGATATGATTGTCAACGCCCTTGGCCTTGATATTTCTTGTGTCTATTATTTAGTTTTTCTGATTTTGACTTAGATTTCTTGTGTTTTCCAGGCCTTTTCTTAGGTTTGTCCCTTGGCGCATACTCTGCACCCTTAGCTTTCTTCATTTCTTTTTAACCTTTTTCTTTTTAGAATCTTTTACAAACTTAGCTGCAACTTTAGGTTTGTTTTTAAATAAATATTTTCTTTGTTTGTCAGATTTAAAAGGCATTACTTCCAGTCCTTAACGTAAGGTTTGCCACCATCAGTACGAGAAGGCATGATAGGTATATAACTTATCTTACCATTAACATGTTGCTCTAGATCTCCACCACATTCCATACATCTAAAAAACTGAGAACTAATCCCAACTAAAGTTGTAATTTCAGAACAGGTAGGGCATTCACCCTTAACAATTTCTGCTTCAATTTTAAAATTTTTTACTTTCTTCATTATTGACAACTTAAACACTCATCGCTGTCTTTGTCAAGATCAGCCAGTGCTTCTTGTTTACAATCATCGCTACAGAACATATCAAATTCTTCTTTAGCTTCAAATTCTTTTTTACATTTGTTACATTTTTTCATTACTCTAGTATAAGCTTTCTTATAGATTTTTCACCTAAATAAATCTCTGTTTCTGCTTTAGATTTGATGCATTGATAGTCTATACGACTTGTACCTGATCTCATAGCAATACGTTTAGCTTTTAAACAGGTAGACATGGAGTCTTGTATTCTATGTTCTTTTATTTCTCCATTAACAATCATCAGTAGTGCAACAACTACCTCAATCATGACTACCACTACCATTAGCTCTAACTTTATCTTTTAATTTTTCTATATCAAGTAGTGCTTTTTCTAGTTGCTTATTAAGGAATTGTATATTAACCTTGTTAGTCATATTTTGTTCCTGAGTTATCTCTAATTTTTCTGTTGACTTATATAAGTCTTCTATCAACATAAACTGTTCCTGGTCCGTAGGTAATTGCTCACTTTTCTTGAGTAAGTCTGCATTAAACAATTGTCTTGAAGTCTCTAAGCTTGTTAACCTAGCTGTCAGTTCAAAGTATCCATACACACCCACAGCTACTGCTGCCATGATACTAACCATGTTTTTAATAGGCATGCCTACTGTTGTTGAGCTAGATATTTTCATTTTTTAGCTACCTTATCTTTATTAGGTCCTTCTTTAATAATGTAATCTTGAGTTCCATTGGCCCCTGTTTCAACTTCTTTCTTTAAGTTTCTAAACAAAGCCATCTCTCTAACTTTTTTGTATTGTTCTTGCAGAAATTTTTCTATTACTTTTGTGTCTCTCATTTTTTTTCCTAGGCTTAGGCATAAATATACTATTTACCCAATCGCTATAGCGATCTAAAACATCGCAACATTTATATATGAATCTATCAATCATTTGTAGGTTTTGGAAGTGGTAATACAATATTCTTATCTGTCAAGTATTTCGGTATTATAAGCTTCTTTTTGCTTGGTTTTAGGAACTTATCGCCCATTAATTTGATGTCTGGGTTTTCTTTTTTGTAATCATCTTTTAAACTATCCCAAGCACTTCCAGAATCTTCAGGTCTATTATTTATTTCTGTTGGAGTAACACCCCTACATTTAGATACTAATAATCTAAAGTTTTTATTATGTGCAAGACTAGGATTGCTATTAACTCTACCACACATCTTCATTAATTCTAGCTGTTGTTTTAAATTTACATTTTCTTTTATAGTTTTACAATCTACACCTAAATATTTTCTGTATGTAAAACTTAAATATTGTTGTTCGTTCGTACTGTTGTCTGAGTAATTATAATCAGTATCACGTCTCTCTGTTCTTACTTCAAGATCACCACATCTTGCACCATACTCGTTAAGATATTCGTTTCTACTATGAGCTGGTCCACCGAACAAAGCCAGTAGTGTGATCATTATAATTAATAGTGCAGTAAATCTGTAATCCATCCTGAGACTCTCCATATGATTACCTATTTAAATCTTTTATATCATAGCTGTGTTCACGCACTTGATCCGCCAGAGTTCTGTATAGATTCTCCGCCATCTGCCACGTTGCTTCTGCTGATGATAGTCTTGTGTTTTGATCTGTAAGTTTTTCCTGCGCTGCAGTTAGATCTCTTTGAAGATTTACTATTTGAGTTTGATTAGAATTAATTGTGTCTGTTAAATTGACAATATACTTAACGCCAGTAAATGTTCCAAATAGCACGGAGGCTATTACGGGTACTAATACAAAATTCTTTTTGAACAGTTCTGCAATATTCATATGGCATAAAGTCCTTTACTAAAAAAGTATAGCTCCAATCACAAACGCAACAACAGCGATAACAATCTCTGTTCTGTTGTGTAGTTGCCAAACTAAAAATTTATCTTTGTATTTATTTATCATCATCTTCCTCTAAGTTTCTCAGCTTGTAGTCATAACTGCCTTCTTCATGTTCGTCAGTGATCCATTTAGCTGAATTTTCTACAGAATATATCTTACTGCTTACAAGTCTATTAATCAAGTTTTTGTTTGGGTCAACACCCATAGATGCATCAAACATTTTAAGCCTATTATTTGGCTGTATTGCATAGTTTCCGTCATCTAATGCAATCACATGACCACATTTATGTTGATCTGGTTTCTCTGCATAACCAAAATTTAACTCATTAAAGTCTCCTGCACACCAATCTATTGTAAATAAATACTTACCTTTACGTTTTACGTTACGTCTAGATTTGTATTGCATGGTTGCTCCAGCTAGTTCATAAAAAGTTGTAACACTTACATTATAACTAAAACTATCCCACATCACTAACTCGTCCAGTGGTAATTCTTTTACTCCAGGTTTAGAACAGAAAGCTGATATAGGTGCTCGCCACCATAGACCACCGTCTTCCATTAAGAAATGAAACATAGGTACTCTATTTGGTATAGAACTAAAACCAAATACCCCTACTTCAAAATATTTATCGTGTGAATCTTTTTGATCTCTAAGAAAGTTACCTCTTACCCAACATTCTATTACTGGTATGTTTGCATTTAAATAAGCCATTAGTCGTTTATAGTCCCCCAGTTAGTTCCGTGTTCGTAATCAACTTTGTTTGGTACTTCTAGAGTAACAGCTTGCTCCATTATCTCAACTACCTTTTTTGCCTGTGCGTCACTTTCAATAGATACACACAACTCATCATGTATTTGTATATGAGGTACAATACCCTCGTTATGTAAATCTAACATAGCTTTCTTAGTCATGTCTGCTGCACTACCTTGAATTAACTTGTTCAATGCTTTATAAGTGTAGGCTCTTTTAATCCCTGGTCCATGTTCCTGGAGTGCATCTTCATGAGTCATAGCTTTATGCATACCAAAACTATTTGGTTCCCATAAATGGAATCTACATAGTCTGCCAAGTAAAGTTCTTATCTGTCCTCTATCCTGTGCTCTGTTAGAAGCCTTCTCCATAAGCTGTTTAACAAAAGGTACTTTGCCATGATAAGTATTAAATAATTCATTAGCTTTTTCTTTTGATACACCTAATTCTGCTTGTAATTTATTTTTACCCATACCATAAAACAATCCTAAGTTAATAGTCTTGGCTTGTGTTCTTTTAATCTCAGCCATGTCTGCCACTGTTTGGTGGAAGTCTGAGTTAGGGTCATCGTTGTAAGCGTCAACAACATCGTACACTGACGGTAGTTTATATAATGCTGCGTAGTGTACAACCAGCCTTGGTTCTTGTTGTGAGTAATCAAAACATCCCCACTTGCAACCTTCTTCAGGTATAAATAGAGATCTAATTTTTGGTCCAAGATCTTTGTTACGTGCTGGAATCTGTTGTAGGTTAGGATTCTGATAAGAAAATCTTCCCGTAACTGTACCACCGCCTGCATTTCTTAATTGGTTTATCTCTGCATGTATTCTACCTTTGTGTTCATACTTTAAAATAGAATCTATAAAAGTTGTGTGTGCTTTGTTAACTTCTCTAGCTTTAGCAATTAGATTAACAACAGGATGCTCATGTTCTTGTAAAAAATTTTTAGTAAAACTTGGTGCATCTGTTTTTTCTGTTCTATCAAATGGTATCTTTAAATTCTCAAATACTTCTGCTATACTTCTTGCGGCCCATATCTGTGGTCTAACATTAGTTTCCTTTTCTATCTCAGTTAGTATATCCTGTTCCTCTTTTACTAAAGTCTTTTTAAGTTTCTGTGCACCTTCAACATCAACTCTTACACCTTTGAACCTCATGTCAACTAAACATGGAAATAAATCTGTCTCTAAATCAAAAATAGATTTTGTGTCTTGTGATGTAATTTCTTTTTTCATTTCTTGCCATAAACCAAACGTAGCTTCCGCATCACGTTCAGCATACGCACCAACATTTAATGATGGTAGTTTATACATCTCAGACTTTGGATCTATTCCCCATTGTTCTGCAGCTTCTGCAAGTCCAGCTTCACTTTTACCATAACCATTATACTTCCATGACAAACTATTAAGATCATATCTAAATCTATTTTCATCAGTCACAGCTGCGGCTATCATTGTATCTACAATCCTGCCATTAATATTTAGTCCCAGTGCCCTAATCCAACATACATCGTACATTGCATTGTGAAATATTTTAGTTGATGGTGCATTTAAAAGATCTTGAAACCATTCTAATACTTTTTTACGATCCATGTTACCACCACCGTGGTGACCTATAGGAAAGTATCCTTTGTAGTGTGCAGTTGCTACAGCTATTCCTATAACTTCTCCATTACCTATGATTGCACCAGATCCTTTTTTAATTAAATCTGGATCTCGTGTCTCTAAGTCAATTGCAATCTCGTCAACCTTGGTTAGGTCTGGTAGTTCTGTAGGTATAACCCATTCTGTTTGTGCACTAAATACTGGTATTTTCATTTAAACCTTTTTTGTTATTGTGGTAAAGCATTCCTGGTTTTTCGTATTTAAGTAACCTTCTTTTCATAACTTGGTTCTCTCTATAAATTTTATCTATTTTTTCAAGAGCCGCTGCTAGTCTTAGCCTTACTTTTAAAAACTCATTCATAATGTTAGGTAGCAAAGAATCAATAGGCAAGTAAAAAGCCCCATGTAAAATGGTATATGATTATTCGGTTCCATAGTCCCTTTCAATTATCATTTCTATAAAATGTATTGCTTTTTCTAAGTCTTGTTTCTTTCCTTTATCGCGATGTCTCACTATGTACTTTATAGCACAACCTTCAGGATATAGCAATTCGTTCTCAACTACAAACTTGCTTGGCTGTATTTTATATTTTTGATAGTGTGACCCACCAATTTGTTTATCGTATGCTTTAGATGTCATAACCCCAATCCTCCCTTTTTGCTGTCATTATATATAAGTTTTGTTTTGTACGGGTAACCCCTACATACCAAACTCTTTGCTCTTCATCGTACTTGTCTTGATTCTTTTCAATTGCTTCTCTTATTTTTTTAGTGTTGTCTAAAATAATTAAAACATTATTTGCTTCACCACCTTTGGCTGCATGTATTGTTTGTAATTTAACTCTCGGTGCTTGCGATAACTTCTCTTCATGACGCATCATTTCTCTAATGTATAAACATTCTTCTGGATCAGCTTGAAATACTTCGTACCAATGATCGGTAAAAGTAAAACCAAACTCTCCTAAATCATACATACGTTCGTCAGTTAAAGTTTTATCTACACCTAAGAATTCAAATAGATCTTTTATTTCAGACAAAGATAGTTTGTCTCCATTGGTCCAACGTGTGTAGTCTTGTATTGACTTATACAGTCTAGTCCTGTAACTTTTTCTACCTTTTATTTCAAAGTATATCCCCATATCTTTTAGTGCAGGTTTTAATTTAGTAAGTTTATCATTTGTTCTTGCAAGTATTAACCAGTCACCTAAATTTAATGGTACATCTTCTATTGAAGTTATGTATTGTACTATCGGAAGTAAAACATCTTCTCTTGGTTTCCAATGTTTTTTAATTCTTCTGTGGTCTGGTATTCTATTTAAAATATTATTAGCTATTGCCTGTACCGCTCCTGGTACTCGGTATGATTGTGGCAAGATAATGTCTTTTGCAGGCTCGCTTTGAAACCTTGCAACATCTGCACCAGCCCATCCATAAATTGCTTGATCATCATCACCGGCTAGGATAACATGTTTAGAGTTTTTCTTAAGTATATCGTACATTTTCCACTGTATTGGCGACAAATCCTGTGCTTCATCAATAAATACTACGTCATATTTTGGACACAATTCTGACACATTAAATCTTTCAATCATATCTGTAAAATCTACCAGGCCATACGCTTGCTTGTAATTATCTACCTCATCTTTTAAAATTTTTAATATATGTTTGTCTATGTCCTGTGAATACATATCAGTATTATATTCTTCATCTATTGTGATGCCTTTGATTCTTGCTGCATTTACTATGTTAAAGTATTCGCTATCTGAATCTACAAACCCTGTTTTCTCTTCTCCATTAGAATAAACTGTAACCTCTATACCTAGTTTTCTACCTATATCTTCATAGTGTTCGTCCTGCATTACATTACTTTTTTTCATACCTAACAAAGTAAAAGCCAATGAGTGTAGGGTTCTAAAATATTTTAAATCTTTCTTACCATACTTTGGATAAAGATCTAAAGTTCTGTTGACAGCTTCCTCTGCAGCTTTCTTTGTAAATGCAAAGTAACCAATCTTATCTATTGGTGTACCAAACTTAACTAATGTTTTTACATAGTTAATTAGTCTAGTTGTTTTCCCTGTTCCCGGAGGCCCGTATATTTTTCTAATCATTACATTATCTCCGTGTTATGTTTTATTTTTGTGTGGTTAATTACTATGTCTTCAAAATCTTTTATACTCAGTGACACTACATTTTTAGTAGGTGTATTATATTTACCTTTTTCTTTTGTAGGAAATCTTTTCTGTTCTAAAAACTCTATGTCACATTTTTTATAATTTACTTTCATCATCACACCAGTTTTATCTTCTGTGTGTTTCCAATTCTTAGATCTTAGCTTGTCATAAAACTTTTCAAATCTAAAATAAGCCATACCATCTTCTATAAGTACAGTGCCGGATTTAAATGCAGCATCATTCATAGCTTTCGGTCCATTAATTTTTGCATGTATAACATCATGTAATTTTTCTTTAGGTGAAGTACCTATTGGTGGATGAGTTATAGTTTGAGTATTATACAATACTTCTAGTACCATTTGATCTTCATCTGCTTTTATAATTGGTGGTGGAAATCCTGCAGCTTTAGCAATTGCATTTCTACGTTTACGTTGATCATTAACATGTTCTACTGTCTTACAGTGTACCGTAGCTGTACCAATACCATCTGGTTTAGTTACATCAAATTCATATTCTGGTTCTGGGTCAAGATCTATTTTTTTTAAATTAGTTAATACTGGATAAGATCCTTTAGATCCTGCTAAAATACCGTGTTTCTTTTTTACACAAATACCTTTTTTACAATGGTCGCTGATAGGACTCTGTGTACAAGTGTAGCCTTTAAATTGTTTAGACCATGATCTAACTTTAGCATTGAGAGATTGTTTATCCCACGCATTTGCATGCGCTGTTTCAAAATACTTGACTGGTGCATTCATGACTTTCTGTTGCCAGCTATCTGGGTACTTCATCTTCACAAACACATGATAATTATACATAAATCTGTCCTTGCCATCAAACCCTGGATTCCTCATTATCTTGCTAAGATGCGCTAGACATGGAGGACCATCGTCAAATTCTTCGTCAACACCTTCTAAATCTTTTGTCTCTATACTTTGTGTTATGTTTTTTAAATCTTCTGCATTGACTGTATTGCTTTCTATTACTGCTATGAATTGATCAAAGCTAAAAGCTGTACCGTCTAGGTTTATTGCTAACCTCTCTGACTTTTTAAAGTAAGGTAAGTTAATAAAATTACCCTTGTTTAATTGTCCTGTTTCACTGTCTTTTGTTAGCTGTGTTTGTTTAGGAAATATCTCACAATCTGGTTTTAATTTAAATAATGGTAGTAGGTTACTTAAGAATGATTTAATTAATGCTGCTGGTACAAAGTTATCCATAAATAAATATAGATGAAGTCCACCGCTTTTAGATAGTATAGGTATCAAAGGTAGTTTGTAGTTTTGTATTATGTCTATAAAAAACTTTTTATCAAAGTCATCGTAGTTTTTTGGGTCTACGTCTATAACACCAAACCTTGCTTCTGATTCCTCATTACATGGTTGAACACCAATAGATTGTGTGCCTTCTAAGTGATTAAGATATACCTCTTTTGTTAGAGGTTCGTCGTTCCATCTGTAAATAGGTTTTTGCTTTCCGCTTTCTGGGTCAACCTTTAATGTAGACATATCTGCTACACCATAGGCCAAAGCAAACCCCTCAAAAAATTTTATATACTTTTCGCTCATAGTTATCCTGTCGATGCGGACCGGTCAGTCTCCTTAACGGTCCGCACTGTGCACATACCCCTAAGGGATTATATAATGCTTTTACTTTCCGCTTGTTTCGGTTCAACATGCTTTGCCTTCACAGCACCTTTAGAGATACTTTCAGAAAACGATTTAGCTTGTTGATACGTACTTGCTTCAGTTATAGGACCTACTTTACTAACTTCCCAACCAAACCAAGTGCCTTTATCGTTTGACATTTGAGTAGTCTTTAGTTTGTAAATGTGGCTAAAAGATGCCGGTGTATATAAACCAGCTTTACCTTTTAGTTTAATCCCAGACATCATTGAGTTCCATTTTCTACTAATTTTTAGTTGAGTAGATTTCATAGAAATCAAAGCTGTTTGTGGACTATCTCCTTGAATGATCACAAAATGTGATGCAGTCTTTTCAACATAGTTACCATTAGGTAATCTATCTTTATAGTTAGCATCTGGTTTTGTTTGTGACATGATATCAGATGAAGAGTCGTGTACCATTACTGGTGCACCCGGTCCTTCTCCTCTATCTTTCCATTCAACATACTCCAACTTATAGAAAGCAGGAATAACATCTATTCCTTTTACGCCATCGTATAAATCTCCAGTAACTGAATTGAAAATCATTCCAGGTTCTGCTCCTTCAACGTGTTTACCATCCCTCTTATTTACTTCAGGTGATAATTGTCCTAGGATTTTAAGAAAAGGTAAAGCTAAGTCTTGTTGACTTATGTTACCTAATCCTTTTGATGCATCATCTTCAAACATATTTGCTGGAAGACCTGCGGCCGTCTTTTGTGTTACTACTTCATTCATGATTATTTGTTCCTTGTTATTTTTGTTCTGTTGCTCGTGAACAGGTTAAATAAGTCAGAAGGCATATCGAGTCCATTTTCAATACGCTCTCTGACTAATGCTTTAAGTGTCATGGGTTCAACCTTTAATTTCTGGACTGGTTCATACCCTTGACCTTGCGCAAGGACAGCATATTGCTGTGCCTTGTTATCTTCGGAACGTCCAAAAGCAACGGTTACCTCATTCTTGATAAGGTCACCTAGTCCGTTCTCACGAAGCCATGTATATGCATCTTCCTTTTTATCTGCAGGTATAGATGCACCGTAGACAGGTTTAACTTCTACTGAAGTCCCATCTGCTAATTTTAATGTAGATATATTCATTTCTTGCATCATGGTCGGTATGACCTCTGAAGAAACTAAATCTACTTTTCTTTTTAATTCTTTTGCTTCTACTTCTTTAGCTAAAAG
>Ga0208899_1002443_pt1 | contig 12378 bp, 21 predicted proteins | sample VirMetDEL_Nov_24_FD_184518 | JGI IMG/M metagenome (GOLD analysis project Ga0208899, IMG submission 184518) | Aqueous microbial communities from the Delaware River and Bay under freshwater to marine salinity gradient to study organic matter... | ecosystem: Environmental > Aquatic > Marine >...
GAGGACTTCGAGACCCTGTCTGTGGACTCGGACAACGGCATCGCACGCGCTGTGGCCTATTCCCTGGCCAACGGCGGCGTGACCGTGGACGTCTTGGCGGCGGACGATCTGAACGAGACTCCGTCGCCGGCAGTCCAAACAGCAGTGACCGAATACCTGCAGGAGCGCACGCTCCCCGGCATCGTCATCGAGGTCAACCAGCGCACGACCCGGCTCCTGGCCATCACAAACATTGTGGTGACGCTGGAAGATGGGTACACGGCCGCTGGGGTCAAGCCTGACGTCAAACAAGCTCTTGCGGACTTCCTGACCGCTGTCGACGTGTACGATTCGTCCAAGGTCCTCACGGCCTCGGGCTGGACGTACGGAGAAGGGGTCGTCGAGAACGACTTCGTTTCAATCATCGCAGCGGTCGACGGCATCAAGCGCGTAGTCAGCATGGACTACCAGTACTCGGACGACTACGGCGACACGGCGTGGCCTGCAGTAGCGGCCATGGACGCCACGGGAGTAGATGCCCCTGATGCTGTTTGGGGCCTGTTGCACTGGGGCTACGACGACACGACGTTTCCGTCGATGGGCAATGACCCTGACGCCTTCCTGGTGAATGGCGTATGAGTTTTCTTCGACGATTTGTCCCCACTCCATACCGCTCCGGCGAGGCAGTGGGTATCGTGGACGCGCTCGGGACCTTGTTTGACGAGGTCCGTGTGTTTGTCGACCGACTGCCCTCGTACTTGACCCCGTCAGGCATGCCGGCTGCTTGGTTGCCTTGGATGGCAGCGTCGTTGGGACTGCCCGATGACCTGGACCTGTCTGAGTATCGAACCCGGGCAGCTATCCGCATCGCAATCAAAACGTGGGTCAACAAAGGCCCGATTCCAAGCATTCGAGAGTACGTCCAGGCTCTGACGGGCATTGACGCCGAGGTCGAGACGGTTGACCCGAAGCCCTTTATCTGCGGCACGTCGTTCCCTCGCTTGAGCGGGGACCCTGCGTCCACGGACAGTCTGGTCGGTGTTGACGAGGTCGGCATCGACGGCTGGAACTTCGTGGTGCGTGTGCCGACAGGGTCCATCACCGAGGCTGAGTTGCGACGTTTGCTCTCACCTGTCGTCCCGGTCTTCTGTTCCTACACTGTAGAATTCCTCTGAGGTCCCTCCATGGCTCTTACCACATTTGTCGACGGAACCAGCACGATCTGGGCCGATTTCATGAACTCCATCTTCAACACAGGTGGAGGACACAGACATAACGGCGGCGGAAACGACGGCGAGGCCAACAAGATCGACATCCCCACCGAAATCGACTGGGGAACCGACGGGGTAGCTACGGTGACTGAGCCGTTTGCGTCTAAGACCCTATTGACCCTGGCTCGTACGGCAGGGGAGTTCTGGACTCAATGCACGGGGCTCCTTTCCAGCTGGGTCTCGACAGACCAAATCTACCCCTTCTCTGGGTCGGAGGTCGATTTTCAGAACCCGGACACCACGTGGGTGGATGTTAACGTAGGAGATGTTGTCTCAGACGGGGACGTAGAGGCGCCTACCATCACCACCCTAGACATCATCCCTCAGTCAGGGGACGAAATCCACATTGAGGACGGGGCCGGTAGTTCAAGAGACCTCAAATGCCGAGACGTGGATGCGGGAGGAGAGGTCTCTATGACTACGGGCCTTGTGGGAAGCCGTGCCCTTGAGGACTACCTTCCTTGGTTGGTTTGTCACTGTGACGACAACACTTCCCCCGGGGCCTGTACGATCAACGTCAACCTCAATAGTCGAGTCACGAGCATTACGAGAACTGCCTCCACGGGCATCTACACAGTAGTCCTAGCCGTTGCTGTTTCGGATCAAAACAGGCCGGTGCTTGTAACTCCAGAGAGCAACAGTGTCAGGATTGCGGTTGTAGAGTGGACGTCAACCACAGAGTTCAACGTCAAGTTCTTCAACTCAAGCGGCTCTGGAGCAGATCCCTCAGACGGCTTCAGTATCGTTCTGTGGAACCCTTAGCATGAGCATCAGCAAGCTCCAGACCTTTGTCCACAACACCCTGGCCACGTACTCCCTCGGGGCGTACCGGGCTCTGGTGTCTGGGTACAAGGCAGCGTCCCAGGTGCTCGTCGACCCAGACTGGCTCGGCTCGCCTGTGCGGGCACGGACCGTCGAGTCCCCGATCCTGGACATCGTGCCCAAGGTCGGGACGCCGATGGCCGTGGTCTGTCAGGACGCCGCGCCCTCGTTCCCCTTGGCGGTTGGCCAGATCAAAGAAGAGGGTGCCAGCGAAGCCATGACGGCATGGGTCCGAGCGGACCTGAACGATGCGCCGAATGACATTCAGGTCGGTGGCGACGGTATGACCTACCTTGGCACACTGGCCGACCCAGATGTCCCGGCCACAGGCAAGTCTGGTGTGGCTACCAAGGACGGCTTGAACCGGGCCTTGATTTCCACCCCGGCCACGGGGCTGCAGGCCGTGATGGACACCGCGGTAGCAGCAGCGGGCACGGCCGGCACTAACGCTACGGCCATCGAGGCCATCGCCGCTCTTGTCAACGCCATCCTGGCCGACGACTCTTTCTCCTCCTCCGTAACAGCGAGTACCTAACATGGCCCTTTGGGACGAATTCAAGACTGCTCTCCGAGCAACCCGTGACGAGGCGATCTTCGCCTTCGCCAACATTCCCGCCACACCGGCCTGTCAGTCGCCTGCTACTTCCGGCGAGGAGACCGGCCCTATCACGGGCCGGGCGGGCACGCAGCCTGCTTCGGCCTCGGATGGCGTCGATGTCGAGGGCCTGCCGGTCCTGAACGTCAGCATCGAGTACGAGGGGGCCCTGTCCTCGGTCACGGACCTGCAGGTCTACACGTGGCTCATGGACGAGGACGAGAACTGGCATCAGGTCGAGGAGGACGGCTCCCCGACCGTGCTGATCTCTAGCGCCCTGGCTCTGACGAAGTTCAAGGCCGGCCCGTCCTTCGAGAACGAGGGCTGGAAGCGCATCTTCCACGAGATCACAGAGTCTGACTCCGACGCCGCTGAGTACGTGAAGATCAAGGTCTTCCCGTTCAACGCCTAGACAGCAAAAGGCCCCGGACACCAATTACGGTGTCCGGGGCCTTTTGTCGTTTTGGCAGGTTCTCGTCCTTGTCGTCGAAGGCTAGGCAGGTGCCTGTCTTGTTAGCAGTAGCGGAAACGCTCGTCGTGTTCTCTCAGGTGTTCAGGAGTAAGTAAAAGTGCGTCACGTTCAGGGCCACGTACGCTGCCGTCAGTGCTCCGGCCACCCAGAAGACAGTTCTAGGCCGTCGCGCCTCCACGCGGCCCAGGATGTACACGCTCACGGCGGTCAGGGTCAGCTTCCACGCAGCCAGTGCACCGAACCCGTGTTCCTGCAGCAGCGCGGCGAGCAAGGGGTTGGACTCCTCGGCCCCGAGACCCTCGACCCACACGAGAGTGAAGAGGCAGTCGGTCAGGGACAGGGCGAAGAGGACGGCGAGGGTCTTCACGGCTCGTACCTATTGAAAGCAATGTCTCGCATGTCCTCGTAGGTCATGTGGCGGTCGACCTCGAACTCACCCTGCGGTCCCCGGCAGATGACCCGGAAGCCTCGCTGGATGTCCCTGCGCAGAGGCCGGAGGTCCGTGTTGTAGAAGTACGCTGGCTTGGTGTACGGCTTGTACCCGTCGTACAGCCATTGGATGAGTAGGCGTGCCTCGTTCGGGTGCAGGTAGATGATGCACACGAGGTCCTCCAACTCCTCGGGGTCCTTGGGGTTAGGGGTGTTGGCCCACCACTTGCCGCCTTTGGTGTACGCGTAGGCCATCTACTCCCCGCGCCACTTGGCTGCAACCCTCATTGGTCTTCTCCGAAGGGAAGCAGGACGGCTTGGGGGAACACGTAGCACTCGGCGCAAGGGCCTGTGCTAAGGACGTGGGGGTTGAGTTTGCTTTTCATCTTCTATTCCTCTGAGGTAATGTCGAAGGGCATGTTGCCCGACTGACTGATTGCGAAAGCGTGGAGCCGAGGCTGGTACGTGAATCCCATCTCGTTAGCCCATTCGGTCTGAGGACTCATAGCACATACGCCTACGTCCTGTCCAGCCCCTCCGCGCGAATCGATCTGGCGGCGGGTGTGCTTGTCGCCGCGGAGCACGTGGACCTTGCCGAGGCCGGTCATCGTCTTGGCCAGCAAGACAGGAGCCTCGGTCATGGCCATCTCTCGCAAGGTCTGCTCGTTGAGCCGGCCCACTTGCCCGTGGGCGAAGATGCAGAGCGAGTTGCCGATGTTCGTGTACACCCGGCCTCCGGTCTGGACGCCGACGTCCTCGCCAAAGATGACCCGGTCGTCGTCAGCGTAGCGGTTGCGCAGCAGTTCGTAGAGCCAGTCCGTGGACCACCAGTCGTGGTTACCGTTGACCTTGTACAGGTACAGCGGACGTCCCGTGGCGAGGTACGTCTCACAGGCCTCGATCTCGGCCTGGACGATGCCTCGGACACGCGTCGAGGACGGGAGGGTCTGGAACTGCTGGACACGCAGCGAGGTGGTCTTGCCTTGCTTGCCATCGCCGTCGGACAAATCAGAACCGACCCACTTGTGCCACGCGTTGACGTTTCCGCTGAGACTGCAGCGCTGGATTAGCCGGTCCCTGTGCTCTCGGACCAAGGACAACTGATGGTCGAAGTCCCGGCCCTCGACGCCCATGCAGTCAATGTGGGTGTCGGTCTCGGGCACAATCCAGTCGAACCACTGACCGTGCTCGTCAGGCCACGTCGGAATCTCAGTAGGAACGACCCGTACCCTCAAAGTCTCATTGAACGCCTTGCCCGCTTCCTTGAGCCAGGACTCCACGCTGTCCGCGATGGCGGCTTTGCGCTTGAGTTCCTCGACGTCCTTCTGGTCCATCTTGGCCGTGATCTTCGCGGCGCGGATGGCCTCGGCCGACTCCAGAAGCTCGGCGTCAGAAAGCTCGGCCATCTCGTGCTCAGGCCAAACCAAGGACGCGTGTTCCAAGCCACGTGCTCGGAGGTACCCCCGGAGTGTTTTCTCCGAGTAGCCGAACTTGCGAGCCATCTGCTTGACGGTCATGTTCTCGCCGTCAGACGAGTAGGCCCGGTGCAGCTGGGCGTCAACCTCGAAGTCGACCCGAAGGGGCTTGGCCAGGAACGGAATGTACGCCACGACTACGCGGCGGGACTCGTCGACCTCCGAGTAGTACTTGCCCTTGGCTGACTCGAAACGCTGGGGCTTGTACGAGGGCTCGGCCACAGTCAGGAGAGGTTGAACGTGGGCGCCTGACACGTAGTACAATCGAGCATCGCCGCGCAGGCCGTTGGACTCGATCATGCCGCGGGCCTCCCACTTGCGAAGAGTCTTCTTCTTGACGCCGAAGTACCGAGCAGCGGTCTCGGGGTCCATGGTTTTGATTTCAGTCATCTTGTTCGATCGGGTGAATGGAGTGGATGGCTGCGTGTGTGAAGAGTTCTCCCGTGAAGGGGTACTCAAACACCGATTCCTTTGTTTCGTAGGGCTCACAGACCCTTAGTAGAGGGACTCCGCAGACGTTCGCCTGGGAGATCAGGCAGTTGTAGAAGCGGTCTCCGTTAATTAGCCAGACGTCAGCAATCATTCTTTGGTCGGGTGTTAGGGCGTACGGCCACAGCGTGCTTGTCGAAGGACACGAAAGTCACACGTGGGTCGAATTGGTACCGGATACCTGAGTCGGACAGGTCTGCTAGTTCAGTCTTGGGCACGAGAGCCTCCTGTGTTAGTCACGTGGATAGAGTGCTCCTTGAGCCGCCATGCCCAGAGGAGTCGATCTCTGTAGGAAGAGTTTGAAGGGATGCGCATGCTGAACCCCTTATATCGAAGGACTTCATGTGTGAAGTCGTAGCAGTGCTCTACATCGTCTAGCCAGGACGCCGGGAGGGTCAGTGCTTCAGGGAGAATATCCGAGGGTTCGGGGCTGTTGACCCTGACCTCATCAGCCGGTGCCTTTGGTTCAGGGACGGGAACAACCAAGTACAAGCACCAGCCCAGGACCAACGGCCCTGCAACGGAGAAGTAGTAGGCCAAGAACTGCGTCATAGCGCTTCGAGGGACGCCAGTACGAGGGCCGCGAAGACCAGAACCGCAGCCCAGGTGAAGGGACTGAGGCGAGTCACGGCTCTTGGCACCAGTTAACGGGCTCGTCGTTCATATCATCTCCATTGTGGTCCTCGACCGACATGGTAGCAGCCGATGCCGATTGCGTCAAGAATGTTGTGCTGTTTGCCAGCTGCTACCCCACGTCGCGCTTCGTCGAAGACGGCCAGTTCTTCCGCGGTCAGGATACCCGGACGGAAGCGCCCGGTCCGCTTGGACGTGGCTCCGGTCAGTCTTCGGTGGTGCTTGTCCTTGGGCACTTGACCCTTCCACTGTCGAGGCAGGTATGAGACGAACTTGATTCCGGGCAACTGGGCCCCGACCGCCCCGAGGACTCCGGTCAGCTGCAGCAACTGGCTGTTCTTTGCCTCGCTGTTGCCGGTGTAAGGCTGCATCATTTCGTACACAAGGACCGTGGGCTTGCGCTCCAGGATCCAAGGCACGGCGACATCTGCCATGGCGTTCCATGCCACGACGCCGCGCTCCTTCTTACAGGAGGACACGGGCATGGCGCAGTCCACGAGAGTCGGCCCGTCGAACTCGGCCAGACCACACTCCCGCAGACCGGGGTCGAAGGTGACGATGGTCACTTAGAGGTAAATCTCGATGTCGTACGTGCCCGTGTGCTCGTTCCACATCGGGTCGTACATCTCGGGCTCCTCGCCGTCCAACTTGTCGAGGAGGGCATCGACGGACTCAGGGTCACGCCAGTCACAGGTAAGGGGATCAGGGAGTTCTGGGAACATCAGTCTCTCGTGGTCAGGTGGGAAATCGACCCGTCCTCTAGGTCCAAGTGTACGGTTACTGTTCTGGGAAATCGTCAGGGGTCATGCCAGGCCTTCCTCAAGGCGCAACAGAAGTCGGTTGCAAACTTGCTCATGGACGGCCGCGTATTGGAGGTCGTGGTCTGGGGGCCGGATGTGCGTGAGGTGTACGCTGTCCTGTACCCTTCTCTTCTCATGCCTCAACAAGTCGACCATCTCCTGGACGGGCTCCTCGGACATCACGGGGCGTCGGATGGCCTGGGCCAAGAGATCGGCAGCGAGTATCTGGACGAAATCGTGATGGCCTGGGGGGTGGAACGCAATCTCTGCCATCGGCCCGTGCTGGGCAATGGAGTCCGCGGCGCAGAGTAGAACTTCTCGGTCGAACTTGTCTTGTGTCCTCACTGAGTCAGGCGGTACTCAAGGCCATCAGACGTCAAGGTGTCGTCACGACCTCCGTAGGTCCCCTCATAGGCAACGTTGCACTCAGTGTATTCATGTACCGGGTACTCCCCGCCCTTATACCCGGTCATCGTACCGGCCTCCAGCGCGTCCTGGCACACAGCCAGCATCTCAGCCACGGTAGCCGATGCTGGAGAAAAGGCCAGTTCGCTGTATCTACCACGCCACGAGTCCCAACCATCCCAACCACGCTCGACCAAACGGTCAGGGTCCTCTTGCTCCAAGCGAGCAATAACGTCTTTCAGGTTCATTCTTCTCTCGTGGTAGAGGTCAGCGCCAGGAGATCTTGACCCAGGCGGCTTCAACAGGGTCGATGGTAACAGACCAGCTAATCACTGTCAAGTCCATCTTGGGCAGGCCGTCCTCGTCGCACAGGGCAATGACACACGTGTCCTTCTGCCGGGTCGCGTGCTCGTGCATCCACTGGTCCAAGGCTCGCTCGGCGGCGCGTTCAAGGATACGGGCTGAGGCCGGCACGAGCGGGGCAGACATGCCCTCCTGCTCGAACTTGGTCTCGATGGCCTGGGCCACCACGGTGTCCAGGGCGAAGAATTCGGACATGGGGGTCATGGGTACTTCTCCCTCAAGGGTTTCGGGCCACCTCACACCGAGACGTTCGGACTTCTCCCGGAACCCCTTGTACGAGCGGTCAGTGGCAGCAAAGGACAGGAAGACGTCGGCCCTCGTGGCGGCTGGAACGTCCTGGGACGGGGCTCCGTGGGCCACACGGATCGAGGCACAGTTGCCCTCGGCTTCGATGCGGGCGTACACTGGGCTGCCTGCGTCCGTGACGCCGGACCACTGGGGCGGGTCGAGGCTGATTTGTCGGGCTGTCTGGACGACGATCATTTCAGCGCCGCCTTCTGCTGGATGGTCATCTTTCCGTAGTCGCTTGGCGGGCAGAGCCGGGCCCCCTGCATGTCCCGAGGGACAGCACCTATCTTGAACCGCGCCATCGTGTTCTCGTACACTCGCTCAAACATGTCCAGGTACTCTTGGGCGATGGACTCGGCCACGAAGTCCAGGTCCAGGTGGTCAGGGACCGGACCGTAACGCGTGACGACTCCGTCCTCCTGGCTGCTGCCGTCAGGATGGGAGTAGGTCGTCACCGGCCGAAGCTCAAAAGTCCGGGCCGGGCGGTCGATTTGCACGGTGACGTCGAGGTACATCATGTGTCGTTCGTTGGTCATCCAAACTCCGCGTCGAAGCCGAATTCCCGAAGCACTGCCACGAGGGCGGTCTGGGGACACTGGCCCTCCTTGCCGGTGACCTCAACAAGCGAGCCGTCTGGGAGTTCGATGGTGATGTCGTCGGTGTCGACGTAGATGCCTATGTCCTCGCGGCGCTCCTCGGCCGTCGAGTAAAGAAAGTCGCTCCAAGACTTGAAGGGGATCATACGTACTCCTGCTGCTCCTGCCAAATGGCCACGGGATTGTACCCGGAGATGGTATTTCCGCAGACATGGAGCATGTCCGCCGCGGTTGTAGAAGACACGACCAAGAGGGTGATGTGATCTTCGGTCATGGTGTCATAGACCTCGGAGTGCTTCCCGAGCACTTCTCCAAAGTAGACCTCTTGGCCCATGACCGAGGCTACTTCCTCCTCGGTGGCGATGAAGAGGCCGTCGAGGTCCCCCATTCGGCCCCAACTTAGATTGAATCGATACAGGTTCATTACGGTCTCCAGAGAATGAGGTTGCCTTGCTCGTCGTACGCGGGCTCGGCGTTTTTGTACCACCTGCTCATGAGCGCCGGCTCGCAGGTAATGGGGATGTCGGGAATGTAATCAGCCATGCCCCGACTCATGAGCCGGGCAATTTCCAGCGCAGCAGGGCCGGCGACGTCTTCGGGGATCTCGACCAGGATCTCGTCGTGGATGAAGGCCACGGGCCGGGCACCGTACGCCGGGCTGTCAGGCTGAGCATAGCACGCATCGGCCACCAACCACAAGGCCCTCTTTGCTCCGACTGCAGCAAGACCTTGGAAGAACATGTTGCATGCGGCGCAGTAGGACGCCTCGCCTCGGATGAGACCGCTGCGCTCCAGGATCACGGGGCACTTGTCCTTGCCTCCGAGCATGCTGTTGACGTGCTTGAAGTACAGGCGCATCTCGGGGTACTTCTCGAACCAGGCTCGCTTGAGTCCCTTGGCCTTGTCTGGAGCAATACGGACACCGTACGTGACCCAGGCGAACTTCATGAAGTTCTCGTCCCCGAGGCCTCCAGGATATCCGAAGTTCGCCGCCTTGGCCATCTGGCGGGTCTCTCCGATGAGCTTCTTCTTCTCCGGGCCAGCGTCCCCGAGGCGCCACACTTGCGCGGTCTCGTAATCGATGTCGAGGATGTCCGCCGCGAAGTCCAGGTGGGGGTCGATGCCGGCCTGCAGCGCCTCGGCCATCCGGCTCCAGCCAAACAGGTCCAGGCACGTCTGGGCCAATGCCCGAAGCTCCAGGGTATCGTAGTCAATCGCGGCGTACACATACCCTGGACGGGGGATGAAGCACTCCCTGACCCCGCCCTTGCGAGGCAGCTGCTGCACGTTGAAGTTATAGCTCGACGTCCGGCCGGTCTCTTTGAGGATGTCGTACTGCGGGTTGGTCGGGTGCAGGGTCCCGGATTCCAGGTTTGGGACGAAGTCGTTCAGTACTTTAACGGAGCCGGTTATCTCGGCAAGCAGGGCCAGACCGGGGTACTTGTCCGGGTCGCACTTGTCGAGGGTCTCTTTGCTGGTACTGACCCCGCCTTTGTCCGTCAGAGGAGGGTGCCCGCCGAAGGCCTCGGACACCATGTCCTTGATCGCCTTCATGTTCCTGGAGACCTTGCCCTTCTTGTCGACTTTCTTCAGACCTATGGCGATCAGCTGGGCGTCCGCTGCCTCGACCTCCTTGGTCAGCGCTGCCTTGAGCGCCGCCACGGGACCGGGGTCAGTGCGCAGGCCCCAGGTCGTCATGAGCATGAGGGCTAGGTGTGCCCTGACTTGGTCTAGCTCGTTGATGACCATGCCGGTGTCTGGGTCGATGACTGCACCGGCCGGGGCGTCCTCGTGGGCCTGCTGGGCCTTCCAGACGGCCAAGGTCAGCCGAGCGTCGTCGATGGCGTAGTCCACAGCGGCTTGGGGCCACTGCTCGATGGGCACGCCGTCGAGTTCCGCGTACCGGGTCCGCCACGCATCAGGACCCTTCTTAGTCGACGTGATGTCCGATCCGACATACCGCTTGACTAGGGTCGAGAGCTTGAAGTCCGTGCGCTGCAGGCCCTGGGGCGTGGCGTGGACAGTCGTTTCGCCGTGAGCCAGCCGGATGAGCTTCTCCCGGACCAAGGTGCAGGAGACCCTGCCCTCTCGGTAGGCATTGAACACGGCCGGCTTCATCCTGTCCGGGTCGTGGGCCATGGTCACGATGGCGTCGAAGGCCACGTTGTGTCCGACGAGCATCTTGTCCGGGTCGTAGCACAGGTCGTGAAGGGCGGCCGTACCGTCGTCGGCGTCGGTCAGGTTGTCGTCCTGTCCGTCGCTCATGGACACGCACACGAGCCGGGGGGCCTGGAGCCCTGGGCAAAAACGCCAAGTCTCTGTGTCGAAGGCGAGGGGGGTCACTCGGCCTCCAGCGCAGCGAGTTCAGCCTTGAGTCGCTTGATGCGGCTTGGCTTCATTGCCTCTTCTCTCTTCAGCCGAGCCTCGACCTGCTTGGCGGTCTCAAGAGCAGTGATCTCAAGACAGGCCTCCCCGTAGTAGTCGGTCGTGTTGACTGTGGCGTCAGGGTACTTGGCTAACAGCTGTTGCAGGTCCTCGATGAACTCTTCCAAAGGCTGGTAGCAGGCCGTTACCTCAGTCTGCGCCACGCGGTGGGCCTGCTTGAGCAACTCTCGATCTTTCCATGTGGTCATTCGGCCTCCAGCGCGGCGAGTTCGGGTCCGTGTAACGCCAAAGCCCCGTGCGGTTAGGCTACGGGGCTTTGGGTCAGGCTCGGTCCGGGGTTACCCGGCGATCGAGAAGTCGGTCTGGGTGAACCAGCGATCAGACTTCTGGTTGTACTTCTCGTAGCAGTTGCACTCGACCTCAACGCCGAGGTACTCGTCGGGGTTCTCGGCCACGTGGTCACACGCAGCCTCGAACTCAGCGACCTCTTCCTCGGTCAGTTGGTCCCAATCGACGTCGTTCTCGTCGATTTCGAGGATCGCGCACATGAGGTTACGCCACTCGGCTAGACGGAAGTCGCACGCCTTGCCTGCGAAGTACTTGGTCATCGACATCTCGACGCCGACCGGCTGCGGGCTGGACCCGTCGTGTGCCGGTTGGGTCGGCGGCTCGGAAGCCAGGACCTCGAACGCCGCGCGGCCGAAGTCTTCGTTCTTGTGGTCCGGGTTCTCGGACACGCCGACGAGGATCTGAGTGACCTTGAGCCGGTAGCGGCCGGGGGTGAAGTAGTTGCTGGGGCGGGACCCCTTCGGCTTGGTGATACCACCGAAAATGGACTTCTTACGCATGGGCGCTGCTGCCTTGGGCTGGGAGGTGGAGGTCGAGGTCTTTGCTTTGTTTCCGAATCGCGACATTACTGCTCCTGGGTAGGGCGTTTGGTGAAAGTGACGCTCTTTGGCGCACTGAGAACGATCGCGGTATGAAGCGCGAATCGAGAAGGTCGGCGTGCGAGGTATGCCTCGACGTTGCCGGGGAGGTTGATAGCAGTGTCCGGCTCCAGAGTCAAGGTCGTTACTGCCCCTTGGCTGTTCCGGTACAGGAAGTCCTGGTCATTGAGGCCCGTGGGCGCCAGGATGTACTGCTCGGAGCCGGTGTCGATGACGACCTCGTGGTCGTAGGATACGTCTGTTTTCCACATATTAGTCTGCTTCGGGGTTGAGGCCGCTCCACTCTGCAACACAGAGCTTCTGGGGCAGTCCTTTGGTCTGTTGAATCGACTTAGCGCGTCTCCGCGCCTTTGTCAAGGCTGCTTTCATGAACTGAGTATGTCCGTACACGAGGAACTCGACCGGGTGCTCCTGGTGCTGACGATGGGT
>Ga0208899_1002447_pt1 | contig 12370 bp, 6 predicted proteins | sample VirMetDEL_Nov_24_FD_184518 | JGI IMG/M metagenome (GOLD analysis project Ga0208899, IMG submission 184518) | Aqueous microbial communities from the Delaware River and Bay under freshwater to marine salinity gradient to study organic matter... | ecosystem: Environmental > Aquatic > Marine >...
GCACAGGCGTCCAGGGCAACACCGTCAAATTTCCGAAAATCGGTAAGGGCGTTGCTACTGTTCGTGTGCCTCAAACAGATGTAACCCCGCTGAATGTAACTTACAGCCAGGTTACTGCAACCATGAGTGATTATATTGCTGCGGAATACAGTGACATTTTCCACCAGTCTCATATCAATTTTGATGAGAGGCGTGAACTTGTCGAAGTAGTTTCAAAATCAATCGCTCGCCGTATGGATCAGCTTTGTATTGATGCTCTCAATGCAGCTGCTTCACCATCAACAGTTGCTACCTCAATAGGTGGCGCAGCATCAAACATGAACATTGAAAAGCTCCGTGCAGCTGCAAAGGCGATGAATGAGAAGAACGTACCATCTGAAGGTCGTTATCTTCTGATGCACGCTTCTCAGCTCGATGCTCTACTTGGTGAAACAGAAATCACTTCAAGTGATTTTGCAAGTGTAAAGGCCCTAGTCCGTGGGGAAGTTAATTCGTTCATGGGCTTCCAAGTGCTGACAATGGGTGATCGTGATGAAGGCGGTATTCCAAAGCCATCAACCCGTACTTGCTTTGCTTGGCATCGTGATTCAATGGGCTATGCAGAATCAATGGCACAAAAGAGTGAGGTAAATTATGTCCCAGAAAAGACGTCATTCCTCGTGTCTTCAATGTTCTCTGCCGGTGCTGTTGCAATTGACGATGATGGCATCGTCAAAATCAGCTGTACCGAATAAGGAGGATTGAATTATGGCATTTGCACAAGCTAATTGGTCAACTGTAGCAGCTTCTAAAGCTGGCAGCGCACCGAATGTTTATAGCTATTCATCATCCGCAGATAACAAGGCCGCAATTGCCGGTTCTGGTTATTTCAACAGTGTTGAAGGTCTTATCACTACTGGTGATTTGATTTACACATATGGCAGCGATGGCGGTCAAATGTGTGTGGCAACAAATACAGCCGGCGTTATTACGACAGCTGTAATCTAAATCAGCGAGGGCCAGGTTCTCCTGGCCCTTTCTTTCAAGAAAGGAAAGTGTCATGGCAGCTGGCGATACAGGTTTATCAATTTGTTCTGATGCACTTATCATGCTTGGCGCCTCGCCCCTTTCATCGTTTACAGAAGGCACTGACGCTGCTCAAGCCTGCGACAGGCTTTATCCAGATTTAAGAGACAGTTTATTATCCAGATATCCTTGGAGCTGGTCTTATCAAAAACAACAATTATCGAGATTAGCATCAGCCCCCCTAAATGAATGGCAGTACGCCTATCAATTGCCTGGCGATATGCTTTCTGGAGTAAGAGCTTTATTTGCTAGTTCTGGTTCTAATGAAAGTCCTTTGCGTTATGGGTGGGAAATCTATGGTGAGCAGCTCTATACTAATTTAGAAACTGTTTATATTGATTACCAAGCTACAATTAATGAGGCTAAAATGCCTAATTATTTTGTGCATTTTCTCCGTACTGCAATGGCAGCGGAATTGGGAATGGTAATTACTGACCAAGTAAGCAAATCAGATTATTTCAGATCGTTGGCGTTTGGAACGCCAGGTGAGAATGGTCGTGGCGGTTTGTTCCGCGAAGCAATGAATGTTGATAGTCGTGGCCAGCCACCTCAAATAATCGAGGATTATTCTCTTGTAGATGTAAGGGGCTGATATGACACGGATAATTCAGTTCCAAACAAACTTCAGTGTTGGAGAGCTTGATCCGTTGCTCCGTGCTAGGACTGATATACAGCAATATCAGAATGGTTTAGAGACAGCTGAAAACGTAATTGTGCAGCCGCAGGGCGGTGTAAAACGTAGACCAGGAACAAAGTTTATCCATGACTTTGGCAGCACATTTACAGATTTCAAAATCATACCATTTGAATTTAGTATTAATGACAGTTATACCCTGGTTTTTGTAAACCAACGTATTTATGTGTTCAAAGACGGTGTGTTACAGACCAACATAAATAGCAGTGGTAATGATTACATAACTGCTACAGCGATAACAGCCGCCATGCTTGATGAGTTAAATTTTACTCAGGCTGTTGATACGTTAGTTCTTTGCCATGAAGATTTGGAAACGCAGCGTTTAGTTCGTTATGACGATACCACCTGGACTTTAGATGCTTTGCCATTAAAGTTTATTCCTAAATATGCTTACACTCTAAATGTTAATAATCCAGATTTTACAATTACGCCTAGCTCCTTTACTGGCAACATTACAATTACAGCGTCAAATGTAACGACAGACAATGGAACTGCACTAGGTGGCACAAACAGCACTATTACTTTGAAAAGCGCGAGTAGTTACACTAGCGATGACGAGTGCAATGGGTTTTCGTTGCATTTGACTGCTGGCACTGGAGCTGGGCAACATCGACACATATCTAATTTTACAGTTTACGGTTCATCGCCAAATCAGATAAAAATAGCAACAGTGTTTCCGGCGTTTACTACAGTGCCAGACAACACGACACAGTATTCAATAAAAGCATTTGGCGATGATAGTGTTGACGAATACTTTAATGCTGTAAATGGTTTTGGCCGAGCTAAAATTATTGAATATGTAAGCGACACCGAAGTTAAAGCGACTGTTGAAATACCTTTTTTTAATGCAGATGCTATTGTATCAGGTGATTGGGAATTAGAATTTGGATATGAGGACAGCTGGTCAAACACAAGAGGATGGCCAAGATCAGCGACTTTCCATGAAGGAAGATTGTATTTTGGCGGCAGTAGGGGAAGACCCAATACAATTTGGGGCAGTAAGGTTGTTGACTATTTCAACTTTAATCCTGGCACTGGATTAGATGATGAGGGGGTTGAGGCTACCATCAACACCGACCAGTTTAATGCAATCGTACACGTTAGTTCTGGCCCAGATTTACAGATATTTACAACTGGCGGTGAATTTGTTGTTGCCCAGGCCAACATTGATCCTATTACACCGGCAACATTTCTTATAAAACCGCAAAGCCGAATTGGTTGCAAGCCTGGCATACCGCTTGAAAATTTATCTGGTGCAGCTATTTTTGTGCAACGCCAAGGAAAATCCTTAATAAGTTTTCAATTTACTGATGCAACTAATAGCTATGGCTCTCAAGCGCTATCGGTATTAAGTTCACATTTATTGAATGACCCTGTTGATTTGTCAATGAGAAGGGCTGCTTCAACCGATGAAACAGACCGCCTATTCTTGGTAAACAGCGGTGGAGATATAGTTGTTTATTCATTGTTGGCTTCACAAAATGTAATTGCCCCATCTAAGTTTGTTACAGATGGATCATATATTGCCGTAGCTAACGAACTAGATGTTACTTACACAATTGTAAAACGCACTGTTAATAGCGTTGTTAAATATTATCTTGAACGATTTGATGATAATTTGACACTAGATTCAGTCAAAACAGGTGGCGCAGCTGCAAGTGTGACAATGGATCACATGGAAGGCAAAGAAGTGCAAATAATTCGTGATGGTGTTCTTGAACCAGCGCAAACTGTGCCGGCATCACCTTATACAATTACTTTTGAAACAGCGTCCACTGCTTCTTTTGAGGTAGGTCAGAATTATGATGTGACAGTAAAAACATTGCCGGCAGAACCAAAATTAGCCCAGGGTACAATTCAGTCTAAGAAAAAACGTATTGTACAGGTAGACGCTATTGTGCATGAAACTCAAAACATGACTATAAATGGCAAATTAGTTCCATTCCGTAATTTAGGTTCCAATGTTCTTGATTCAAGTGTTGAGGAGTTTACTGGCACAAAAACTTTGCATGGGGTTTTAGGTTTTAGTGGCACGGGGCAAATTACAATTAGCCAGAGTGTGCCACTTAAAATGACGTTATTAGGTATTGAGTATCACATGAGCGTGGGGAATTGATATGGCAGCAATTGCAGCATTAGGAACAATGGGTACAATGTCAGCTGTTGGCACATTGTTTAGTACATTCGCAAGTATTAAGAGCGCCCAAGCACAAAAAGATATTTACAATGCTCAAGCAGCACAGGCGCAGTTGCAGGGCAAAGTAAAGGCAACTGAATACAAGATGCAAGCTGCCAAGGTTTTGCGTGGGTTAAATGAAAACTTATCAATGACTGTAGCACGGGCTGCGGTTGGCGGTGATCCACTGTCAGGTTCTTCATTGACGTTACAAGAGTATGCACGGCGCGAAGCTGGCGGCGAATATATACAATCAAAAGATAATGCAATCTTGGCGCTGTCTAATGCTGATGTTCAAGCCGGTATTTATAAACAAGCAGGGCAACAAGCAATGTATACTGGTTATGCAAATGCAATTGGTACAGCAACAACTGGTATGTATCAGGCATTAAAAATTGGTAATATGTAAGGCAATATAATGGCAAAACTACCAAGATATCAGAATGTAGGAATTAAGCCCATTCAACAGCCAGATTACGATTATGCTAATCTGCGTGAATCTGCACGTTTTGCTTCAACGGTGTCTAAACAAATAGACCGCATGAATAGCTTTATTGTTAGAGAAGCTGAAATCCAGGGTAAACAGCGTGGCTTGTCTATGGTGCAAGAAGAAGGCGCACAAGAAGTTTTGAAGAAATTTAGCGGTGATAAGCAACCGTTTACTTATGCTGAAACAGCTGCATACCAGGCAGCTACTCGCATTGCATCGGCAGAAATTGAGACTGAGGCCAGGGCTGAAATCAACCGTTTCATAAGTGATGCTAAAATAAACCGCACACCATTTGGTGATAGTGAAGACGAAAAAGGTAATCCAATCCAGGGTGTTCAATCCCAACTGAGTGAAATTGTAGATGGGTTTCCGGCGGCATTATCTGATATTGATCCTATCGCAGCTGGTCTACTTAGAGCGAAGTTAACAGATTTTGCTACAGATAAAGAAATTGCTTACAGCGAATTTTACCAAAACTATTTAATCGAGAAAAAACAAGGTGAGTTTATAAAAAGCCTTGCTGCCAGAGAAAGAGACGCTATTGATTATAGCTCATCACAACATTCTACACCTGACGGTCTTGAAAAGCGTTTAAATGATGCAGCGCAAACAATGCGTGATTTACAATTTGACGAAAAGAATGTCGCAAGATGGATTGAAAGCACCAGAACAAAAGCCCGTAAAGCTGGTACTATTTCAGAGTTTTATAGGCTTTCGACTATAGAAGAAAAACAACAATTCTTAGAAGGTCTTGAAGAAAAACCGTTACGACAGCTTGGTGTTGAAGGAACACGGACACTTGTTCGTTCTTTGCAAGCAGAATTAAACAATGATATTGCCGTTCAGAAAGGAGCTGCAAGAGACACAGTTCAAGATATCAAAGATGCAAAAAGTATCATGGCCGCAGGGGGTGATCCTGGTGAGCAGATGATTTTGCAATTACAAAACAGGGCAAATGGACTAGGTGATTATGGTGCAGATGCCAGGGAAGCAATTGCTAATTTGCAAGTCGAGCGCGAAGCAATGCTTTCGCTTCGCATGATGGCGCCAGCGCAGTTGCAAAGTGAATTAAATACAATGGCCGGAGGCATCACAGGTATTGGTGGCGAAGGTGTAGATACTAAATTAGAGGCCGATATCTTAAAATCTGGTCGTGCTTTATTAAACACGATGAACACTGAAACGCAAAATGATCCACTGTCTTTTGCTGCTCGTGTTGGCCTAATTGAATTTAAACCTCTCGATATGACATCAGAAGAAACTTTGGCAAGCTCGATTGCAGAGCGTCAATTGCAAGCTCGTACAGTTGGTAATATTTATGGAGTAGAGCCTAAGTTTTTAACAAATGAAGAAGCGGGTGTATTCGCTACACAACTCAAACAAGGCGATAGAATTTCCAGGATGACGGTCTTGGGAACGCTGACTAAGTTTTTTGGGAAGGACTCGCCAGATGTTATGGCCCAAATTGCTGTTAAACAGCCAGAACTAGCGCATATTGGTGGCCTTGTTACTCTTGGCTTGATGGATACAGCTAATCAAGCGCTCGAAGGCATGGATTTAATTAAGCAAGGCAATCAGCCGGTTGGGTTTACGCGGGAAGTAACAGATAGTGTTTTTGCTAATCAAGTAGGAATGGCGTTGAATTATCAATCAGAAGCAAGAGGTTCTGCCCAAAAAACAGCCAAAGCTATTTACACATCTATGGCAATGGATAGGGGTTTAGAAGTTTTTAATGAAACCCTTTATATAAGCGCTATTAGTCTTGCATTAGGTTACAATCCAAACACCGGCAAAGGTGGCGTCCAAGAAGTTCGAGATATGCCAGTGATTGCGCCACCAGAATTAGATGGCGAAGATTTAGAAAAAATCCTTGATGAAATTGATTATGAATCATTAACGGTAAATACAGGTCAAGTTGTAAATGCCGATCAAATGAGAGATATCCGTGGAAATAAAAATATTCGTTTTATGGTTATCGATCATGGAAGATATTACATTACTTTACTAAAACCTGATCAAGATGGTTTTAGATATATAAGTGATGTGGATGGAAATCCAGTGATTTTTGACGCACTTAAATATTATGGGCATAGATAATGACGTTTCTATACGGTAAACAAGACTCATTAGATTTGCTACCAGGTCAAGGTCTGAATAAACCTCTTGGCACGTTTACAGAAAACATTAGCGCTGCCTATCGCGCATCCAGAGCTACAGATCAATCTGTCAGTGAAGGCACGATGCTGCGTGATGAATGGGAGCCAATCATTGATGAGATAAATGAAAAGACAGGCTCTAATTATTTTAATCCGGCAGATCATTTGAGAGCTGGATTGTTTTCAGCGCCGGCTACACAGGGCGATGGCGAAAGAAAATATCAATATTCAACACAAAAGATATTTAAACACATTCAAGATAATTCTGATGTGTTGCCTGATTTGCAGACAATTACCCATGAGCAATTGTTAAAACAGGCACAACAACAGGCTTTAGCTAATAGAGAGAATTTTGGTGAAGTAACGCATCGCTCTCCTGGGGCTAGTAATGTAATAGCCAGATTTCTTGGCAGCATGGGTGGCATTGCCACTGATCCTGTTGTTTATGAAAGCATGGGCTTTGCTGGCGCATCTAAAACTCTCTTTGGGGCAATGTTCCGTGAAGCTGCTATCGGTGCTGGTACAGAAGCGGTTGCTCAAGCGGGTGTAAAGGAATGGTATGAATCATTAGGTCTTGATTATACCTATCAACAATTCTGGCAAGCTATTGCCTTTGGTGGCGTATTTGGCGCCGGCACTCCATTGGCTTTCCGTATTGCCGGCAAAAGTGTTTCACTAACAGCTGACCAGGCTAAAAAAGGATACCAGGCATTAGTAAACAGTGGAGCTGCCAGGGAAACTGGCACGACTAGCGCTGCACGAGCAACAGCTGAAGCAGCTGATGATACAGTGGCCGCTAATCCACTAGGGCCAGCACCAGATGCTCCAGAACAAATAATTGTATATGCACCAAATGGCCAGCCACAAGTAGCAACCGTTGTTGCTCGGTCTGAATCTGGCAGCATTATAGTTAAATTGGCTGATGGTAAAGAAACAGTTGTAGGGGATGAGGGCATTATTTCATCTTCTGTTTATGATCCAAATTTTAAAATAGAATCTATCGAAGGCACTCCTTTAGTTAAAAATTTATCTGATGACGAAATAATTGCAGTCATAGAAACATTAGACAGAAAAATAAACACTCCTGGTCAAACTCAATCTGCAATGACATCGTTTGTTAGCCAACGCAATGCGTTAAGAATTGAGCAAAAACGCAGAGCTGGCGAAGATGTTACTACACCAGATGATCCAATTATTTCATCTAGGCAAGAAGCTGAAATAGCCCACGATGCCCGTGTAGTGGACGCTGACAGGGCTGTAGAGAACAATGTGCCACCATCTATGCCAGATGTGCCTCCGGTGGGTGTACGGCCTCCTGAGAGTGTTTATGATGCTGATAATTTAGATGGGATTATATTTAGATTTAATGCAAAAGATATTGAGGTTGATGCAAAAACATTCCAGTTCAAAGAAGGTGGCGATGAGTTTGGCGTAACAAAACGCTTGCAAGGTGTTAAAACTTGGAATCCATATTTATCTGGAACGGTTACTGTTTATGAATATGCAAATGGCAGTAGATTTATTGCTGATGGTCACCAGCGTTTAGGATTAGCAAAAAGAATTATGGCGCAAGACCCATCTCAGGATGTGCGTTTACATGGATATTTATTCCGTGAAATAGATGGTATTGATCCAGAAGTTGCCAGAGCTTTTGCTGCTATAAAAAATATATCAGAAGGTACTGGTACTGCTATAGACGCGACTAAAGTATTACGCGATGCACCAGAGCGTTTTGAAGATTTGCCACCTAATTCTGTATTAGTTAGACAGGCTCGAGCTTTAGTTAATTTATCAGATGAAGGATTTGGCGTTGTTATAAATGGTGTCGTGCCACCTAATTATGCGGCGTTAGTAGGCAGACTGATTCCTGATGATGAAGGTTTACAATTAAACGCATTATCTGTTTTGTCTAAAACTGATCCGGCTAATGAGTTCCAAGCTGAAGCAATTGTTAGACAGGTACGCGATGCCGGCGCTGAGAAAGTTACACAAATAGGGCTGTTTGGTGAAGAAGTAATTACCGAGAGTTTTTTTGCAGAACGTGCCAGAATCTTGGATAGGGCGCAAAAGATACTGCGCCAGGATAAAAATGCTTTTAAGAGTCTGGTTGATAATGCGTCCAGGTTAGAAGCAGAAGGTAACCAGCTTGCCAAGCAAGCAAACCAACGGAGAGCAGACAATGACACGCAAGCAATCGCGCTCCTCCAAGCGCTCGCAAACAGAAAAGGTGATCTCTCAGACGCCCTCACAGCCGCAGCAAAGCAAGCAAGAGATACAGGCAGCTACGCCGAACCTAGCCGAAGTTTTGTCGAAGCTATCAGACGATCAATTGAATCAGGCGATTTCGACAGGATATCAACTGGCGATGTTGGACAGCCTGTCAATGTTGCAGCGGAAAGCCGCAGCGGTACGCAAGAAGCAGAGCGAGTTGTCGATGAGTTCGACCAGCCAGGAGGCGAAGGTGTCATAAACCAAGCCAATCAACTCCAGGACGATATCTTTGGCGCCGCAGACCCAGAGCCGCAGCCTGTGCGTGAAGTCAAAATTCCAGAAGATCGGATTATTCGTCTTAAAGATTTGGACGTTGTAGAGGCAAAGGCCATTGAAATCCAAGCAAAGGCAAATCAAGCATTTGTTTCTGTTGATGATATAATGGATCGTGCTGCTAGAAACCACAATGATTTAACTGTTCAAATCCGTACTGCTGCGGATAGCGTGGGAGCAAAACAAAAAGTTGCGCAACTGAAACTTAGAGAGCGTGTTGAGGAAAAAATCCGCGATAAATATGAGGGAGATTTGAATTTAATTGCTGATGTTGCCCGAGGCGGCATCGAGGCTGAAACAAATGAGATTGCTGATGCCTTTGTCGAGGCTATCAGCCAGCGTTATAAGGTTATTGATGAAGGTTATATTTTTACAGCGGAAGGTTATTTTGACCGTAAACTTGCGGTCATCTTCGATGATGGACAGATTGGCGAAATTCAAATTTGGTCGCCTGGTATGCTGGAAGCAAAAAATTCTCGCGGTCACGATCTTTACAAAATTTCACGCGATCTTAAACAACCAAAAGAGGCACGGGAAAAAGCGGTTGCAGATATGCAACAGCTATACGGTGATGTGGCCGCTAATCTATCAGACAGTTGGAAAGCTATACTAGCCCGTCAAACACCGTTAGGCATAGATGCGCCTAGCCGCGCAGTTAATGAAGCCACGATATCTCGCGTAACTTCTGGCGATCTTTCGTCACCTATCACCTCAGAAGCCTTGATTGGCCCCCAGACGCCTTTGGTTGATAATAATACCATCTCGCCAATCGATGTCTCGATGGCTGGAATAGAACCGTCTACAAGAAAGAATCTCATTGGAGCCTCCAGTGATAATATAGATATCGCTAATCAGAATGTCAAGGTAGACCTAGATGAAGAAATACCAGTTAGCCTTCGAGTTGATCCAGAGACAAACGAAGTCATAGCACAAACCATGACATTGCGACAGATACAGGATGATATATCCCAAGACGTTAAAATGCTAGACAGATTAAGAGGGTGTGTAAAATGAGTTTTCGTGATTGCATTATTAACGCTGAAGCTGAAGGCACAATTACACCAGAACAGGCTAGAGAGGCTCGTGATCTTTTTGACAATCTTGAACAAGAATATCAAGGTCAAATGAGCCGAACTGCCGCCAGTTCACAAGCAGCACAAGATTCTTTTAGCGCTCTTGAGCGAACTGTGGCTGAACGCAAACGCCGCAAACTATTGCAAATTCAGAATTGGAGAGAAATTAAGGTTAACCTAGATCAATATCGTGATATTCGCGGCAATGTTAATTATGGCAAAGCAGCTGAAGCATTGTTTGATACTGATGGCTTATCCAGGTATTCAAGCGTGGTACAGCGTGAGGCAGCTGTAGAACGGGCAGCGACACGCAAGCTATATGATGTGTTAGCTACATTCCGGCGCAATATTATTGGCCAGACAAGAAACAAAGCGCAGCTCAAGAATATGGTGCGTGAGGCATTTGGTGAAGATACTGGCGATGCTAGTGCTAGAGAAATGGCTCAGGCTTGGATTGCGGTAGATGATTATCTGCGTAAGCGGTTTAATGCAGCTGGAGGCCAAATAAATAAACTTGAAAATCGTGGATTGCCGCAATTTCATAAAACCGTTGCAATAAGAAAAGCAACATTTAATGAATGGCGTGAATATATTTTGCCTCGTTTAAAACCAGAAAAAATGATTGATGAGCAAACTGGTTTGAGAATGACACCAGAGCGATTAGAGCTGGCATTGCGTGATGTATATGAAACAATCCGCACTGATGGTTTTAATAAGATGACTCCTGGTGCAACAGGCCAAGGACGCTCGATTGCTACACGCCGCGCAGATCATAGATTTTTGATATTCAAAGACGCTGATAGCTGGATGGAATATCAAGAAAAGTTTGGAAATGATAATCCATTCGATACAATGTTTGGCCATATCAAAAGTATGTCCAAAGATATTGCATTGATGGAGATACTTGGGCCGAACCCACGGGCAACAGTTAATTTTCTAAAGCAAACAGCTCAAAAACAAGCAGCAATTGCTGGCGATGAAGCTATGGAAAATGCTGCTAGAAAATCAGCTGCAAAACTAGATACTTTTTATATGGCGGTTACAGGCGCAAATAACTCACCTATTGATAGCCGTGTCATGTCCACATTTGCTGGATTGCGCCAGGTGTTGCAATCAGCGCAGCTCGGAGCTGCGGCGATATCAGCTATTACAGATGTAAACTTTCAGCGCATGGCTAGAGGTTTTGTCGGTTTGCCGCAAGCAAAGACAATCACAGACTATCTAAAGCTATTGATGCCGCTTGGCGCAGAAGAAAGAGGCAAGACTGCTATCCGGCTTGGCTTGATTGCAGAGGGCTGGTCTAGTCTAGCATCAGCTCAGATGAGATATGTAGGCGATATATCAGGGCCAGAAGTAACCAGGCGTATTGCTGACTTTGTTATGAGAGCATCCTTCCTATCACCATTCACTCAGGCTGGACGCTGGGCTTTTGGTATGGAGTTCCTTGGCACGTTGGCCGACAATACAGCAAAGACCTTTGATGAACTAGACACACCGTTACGCACTACTCTTGAGCGTTATAACATTGGTTCTGATAAATGGGATATCATGCGCTCTACAGAACTGTATGACCATGAAGGCGCAACATTCCTACGAGCAGAAGATATTGAGGCCAGGACAGATATTGATCCCACACTGGCCAGGGATTTGGCTACACGCATGATGGAGATGATCGAGACAGAGACAAACTTTGCTGTTCCATCATCGAGCTTGCGTGGCCGTGTAGCACTGACAGGCGAAACTAGACCAGGCACGATATCAGGTGAGTTATCACGCAGCTTTGCCATGTATAAAAACTTTGGCGTTACTTTGGTCAACACTCACTTGATGCGTGGCGTTACTCAAGAAGGCGCAAAAGCAAAGGGCAAGTATCTTGCTGATCTGATTATCAGCACAACAGTTATGGGCGCTCTTGCAATCCAACTAAAAGAGATGGGCAAAGGCCGTGATCCGCGTCCTATGACAGATAATGCTTTCTGGCTTGCAGCTTTCTTGCAAGGTGGTGGCATAGGTATATTTGGTGATTTCATTTCTAGTTCAGAAAATAGATTTGGCGGTGGTCTTGCGGAAACAGTGGCCGGCCCCGTAGTTGGTTTTGTTGATGATGTTGGAAAACTTACTATAGGTAATCTGATACAAGCAGCCAAAGGCGATGACACAAACATCGCGCGA
>Ga0208899_1002448_pt1 | contig 12367 bp, 10 predicted proteins | sample VirMetDEL_Nov_24_FD_184518 | JGI IMG/M metagenome (GOLD analysis project Ga0208899, IMG submission 184518) | Aqueous microbial communities from the Delaware River and Bay under freshwater to marine salinity gradient to study organic matter... | ecosystem: Environmental > Aquatic > Marine >...
ACCGTCGGTGTGGGTGATGGACACACAACAAGAACTGCAGGTGAATCTGGAACAAACAAAAACCTCCCACCATACTATGCACTTGCCTATATTATGAGAGTTTCCTAGACATGGCAGAAAATTATATCAGAACAACAAACTTTTGGAGTACCATTAAAGATACTTATATAAAACATAATGGTGTCTGGGAAAGAGTTAATAAGCAATATATTAAAGAAGATGGTGCATGGAAACAAATTTTTGATGTGACTACAGACTTATTTTTATTGGAAATTGGAAGTACAAGTTCTACAACTTATAATTCATGCACAAGTTCAAGAACTACTCATGCAACTTTTGACAGAGAAGGGAATATTCTTGTCGGAGTTGTTAACTATTATCACGACTCTACTCGCGATAAAGTTCCTTTTATTAGCAAATGGTCTAGAACCGGAGAACTTATTTGGGAACAATCTTTTGACACAACTCAAGACTGTACCACTTCTTTGATAGACACCGACAGTGATAATAACATTTACTATTTTGTCCAAGAAGAATATTCTAGTTCAAGAATGTATAAGTTATCAAAAACTGATGGTTCGATTATTTGGCAACGATTATATGCTAGTATCACTGGGGTATATGAATTCGCAATTACTGGAAATGATGATGTAATACTAAGCGGAAATACTGCTTACTATGATTGTTCTCAAAGTAGGACAAGATATGTACATAAAAAGATATCAACATCCGATGGGACTATAATCAGTAATGGGGGGGGATATCCCGGAAATTCTTGTCTTTCTGGAGCAGGATCCATGGCTACCATAACTACGGACGGTACAAGTTTTTATGGTGGTGGTTATGGAGGATATACAAATAGTCCTTATGTATCGCAGGCAATATTTGGAACTCTCACGAAATTGAATAGTAGTAATACTGTAACTATACATAGAACTAATTACTCATCTCCTGGTGTAAATTCAAACATATTTCCATATGGTATTTGGGCAAATATGACTAGTTTAACAAATAGAACCCCATCAAGTATAGGGCACTCGGTAATGATATATCAATATTATGGTGGTTATACAAACGATATTGTATTTTTGGATTCCAATCTTCTTCAAGTTTCTAATTACAAGTATAGAATCGAAGATTCGGATAGACCTTCTCCATATTGGGCTCTTTTATCTCATGATACTTTTGCATATCGTGATGGTATAGTTTATGGTGCTGTTATATCAACTAAAAGTATCATTAATATTTTTGCAATGAGTAGTTATGGAAGCATATTGTGGAATAATAAACTGGAAGGAGTTACTAGTGGTGCTACAACATATGAGGTAGGATTAAATTCAACAACGAATACTTCCAATATTTGTAGAATTGAATATCAAGATGGTAAAATTATTTTAGTTACTGTTTCTGCTAATAGTACTTCAGCAATAGATGGTAATTTTTCTGGAAATGTTATTCAGGTATGGAAATTGCCAGCAGAACAGATGACAGATACTGTTACATTTGGTGACGGTTCTTATGAATATAAACCATCAACGGCAATAACATTAGTGACAGGAGGAGGAGCTTCTTATGGAGCTGGATTTCCTGGATTGGCGGGTGGAGGTTACGGTGGTGACAGTGAAACTGCAAGAAGTAATTTATCCATTGATATTGATTATTATAGATACATTAATGAATAAGATAATAAAAAAATGTTAGATATTCATATTCTAGATTCAAGTCTTTCCAAAAAATGTATGAAAATTATTGAGGAGAGAACCAACAATAATAATATTGGATATATTGGTTCAGAGTATTTGATAGAGTTATTTAAAAATTTAACTGAGGATAATTTGGAAGAAACTGCTCAAGTTATCATCGATGAGGCAAATAGAATCGCCAATTCGAACCAATAATCCAACTGGCACAGACCCCTTGACCACCCGGTCCAGATGCCCTATAATATGGGGGTAATCAACGGAACAGCATGAACGAGTACGTCAAAGGCATCGTGATCGACATTTGCTCTCGCTCTTTCCTTCTGCTCAGCAGCGAAGGAGATGAGAAGTTCGTAGAGTGCGATACTGTCGATCAATTTATGAATGTCCTCGAAGTTGTAACTGCCAATTTGGAAGAAGATCAGATCGAATATGCAGACCTTGCAATTTGTGAAAAGGTGTGATATACTTAACCTAAATAAACTCAACGATGAAAATCTACACTGTGGATCACTGGCAAGAACATTGGGACGAACTGATCTCCAGAGTTGAAGGTGGAGAGCAAATAGGGATCTCAAACGGAGATAATATAGCAGTCATGATACCAGCAGACGATGATTTATTACGAATATACACAGAACATAACGAAGCATCTTGACAACAGCATCTCAGGTCTGCTATAATTGACCTGACACTTACGGGAGTGTCGCATATTGGTTAATGCCCATGCCTTATAAGCGTGTGAACCGAGTTCAATTCTCGGCATTCCTATTAGTTAATGCGATAGTATAAATACTACCGTATTAACTATAGTTCAATGATTAGCAAGTGTAAATCCTGCGGAACAGAAATTAAGCACAATCCTTCTCAAGGAGGAACTTACTGTTCTAGACAATGCCAGCAAGATTATCAGGACCGTCAATACATTACAGAATGGTTGAACGGAACAAAATCTGGTATAATAAGGGGCAATGCACTCTCTGGTTATGTTAGAAGACATTTACTAGAAGAGGCAGGATACAACTGCTCTCAATGTGGATGGTCTGGAGTTAATCCTGTTTCTGGGAAAACTACTTTAGAAATCGATCACATTGACGGTAATAGGAAGAATGCTAAGAAAGACAATCTTAGGGTATTGTGTCCTAATTGCCATTCTTTAACACCCACTTACCGAGCATTGAATATAAAATAGCTCCTTTAGCTCTCTGGTGAAAGCACTCTGCTCATAACAGAAGAAAGGTCAGTTCGATCCTGACAAGGAGCACTTGACAATCAACACCACATTTGGTATGATTGTCTTATCCCAGTGACGCCGTTGGCAACGGTCATGTGGTCGGGTGGTGCCCCCGCATTCCAGAAGGATTACATTGTAATCTGAGGTAGGTGACTAAAAAACTTAGGGTTCGAATCCCTATACTGGGAAATTGGCAATCAGCACCACATTTGGTATAATTGTCTTATCGCTCGTGTATTCCAACAGGCAGAGAAAATCGACTTAAAATCGATCCAGTGTGGGTTCGAATCCCACCACGAGTATATAAAAGGTAAACAAATCAAATAAAACATGGACGATCTCAAAATCTATTGCGAAACAATGGAAGATCAATCAGAAATGTTTGACTTCATTTTTATTACTTGTCCCGATGCACAGATTTGCACATGGGAACCTGATGGTGATGATGAGAATCCTGGAACATGGGGTATGTTTGTAGATAATGCTCCCGAAGACTTGTGGGATAAGATCATTGAGGAATTTGAAGACTACTTTGACTTCGAGATGGCAATCGGTCCTGGTGATAGAGAGTACCCATAAATATATCTAAACGATAAGCATATGTCTTACGAATACAGAATCACTAGCGAATACTGTTGGTATGATTGCGAATCCCACAGTATGATAGTGAAGATGTATTTTATAAATGGAGTTCCATTTACGTTTGATGAGTTGGAAGATGGTCAAGTATATGATCAAGCAATAATCAAAGAAGCAAAGAAACATAATAGAAGTTATACACCAGAAGAACTTTATAGATACTCTTTTTATTTGGTGGATGAGGAGATGCATCCAATGCTATTTCCTGTTCCGTTAGAGAATCCACAAGATATGCCAGATGACTCTGATTATATTTGTGAGGAAGATTACCTTCCATAAGGATATAAGTTGGGTCATTGCATTCATAGAAAAAAATATTGATAATAAATAAGTTATAGAAAAGATTTAACAGGTGCGAAGTCTTGGGATTAAATAAATTAGACAATTTTATCAAGAACACTGAAGGTAGAATCTTATATGTAAGTCCGTCAGATTTAGACTCAACTGATAGTATTGATAATCAAGGTAATTCTCTGGCAAGACCTTTTAAGACGATTCAGAGAGCACTGATTGAAGCAGCAAGATTCTCATATTTTAGTGGTACTGGAAATGATGTAGTAGAAAAAACTACTATCTTATTGATGCCTGGTGAGCATAAGATTGATAATAGACCTGGATATTCAATTAACGCTTCAGGCAACGCTTTATCACAAACTGGTGATACTGGAATTAATGCCAGAACATTATTCAATTTAAGTTTAGACTCTAATTTTGATTTAAATCAACAAGATAACATTCTTTATAAGTTTAATAGTGTCAATGGTGGTGTCATTGTACCAAGAGGTACTTCTATTGTTGGTTTGGATTTAAGGAAAACTAAAATAAGACCAACATATGTTCCGAATCCTACTCAATCTAATGCTGTAGCACCACCTACTGCTATTTTTAGAATTACTGGTGCTTGCTATTTCTGGCAATTTTCATTTTTCGATGCCGATCAGAACTCAACTGTATATACTCATAAATCAGATTTTACAGGAAATTTATCAATACCAACATTTTCTCACCACAAACTGACTTGTTTTGAATATGCCGATGGTGTGAATAATGTAAATGATAATCTTACAGATCTTGACATTTACTATGCTAAATTATCAAATGCTTTTAATCCCGCATCTGGTAGAGATATTTTAGAAAAATATCCAGATGAACCAAAAGGGTTTGAAAAAAGAAATTCTGAATGGGAAATTGTTGGAGCATTTGATTCAGATCCCCTGAGCATTAGTGATATAAAATCTGGTGATGGCAGTAATCCAACATCAGTTATTACCGTCACAACAACTTTAGATCATAACTTGCAGGTTGGAACTCCAATCAAAATTAAAGGAGTATCTGATTCCAGATATAATATTTCAACAAGAGTTGCAAGTGTTCATCCCACAAATAAAAAAGAATTTTCTTATACTTTAAACTATGTTCCTTCCGACTTAGTTCCCGGATCTTCATTTAATCTTTCTTTCAGTGGCGCAACTGTCACTATCGAAACCGATACTGTAGATGGAGCATCTCCATACATCTTTAATGTTTCTCTCCGTTCTGTATGGGGAATGAATGGAATGCACGCCGATGGCAGCAAAGCATCAGGATTCCGTTCCATGGTTGTTGCACAATTTACTGGGGTTTCTTTGCAAAAAGATGATCGTTCGTTTGTAAAATACTCCAAATCATCAAGATCTTATTCTCTCCCACAATTCTCCGGAGAGAGTAGTGGAGATACATTATCCTCTGAATCTTCTGCAACAAACTCAGACAAAGTATATCATTTAGATTCTGGTGCGATTTATAGAAGTGGGTGGGAAACAACTCATATTAAAATGAGCAATGATGCTATTGTTCAGGTTGTTTCAGTATTTGCAATTGGTTATAATAAGCACTTTGAGTCTATTAGTGGTGGTGATGCTTCAATTACAAACTCTAACTCAAACTTCGGTCAAATTTCATTAATATCTGAAGGATTTAAAAAAGAAGCATTTGATAAAGATAATAAGGCATATATTACTCACATTATTCCTCCAAGAGCAGCACCAACAACGGAAGAGAATATTGATTGGTTAACAATTGATGTTGCAAAAACGAGGTCTGTTGGATTTTCTACTAGTTTATATCTTTCCGGATTTAGTGGAAAAGAACCTTCTCCACCATCACTGACACAAGGTTATAGAATTGGTGCAAGACATAATGACAAATTATATCTTGATGTTGATGGAATAACATATTCTGCAGATATTTTATTGCCAGGAACTTCTTTATCATCTTTTAAAGAATATGCAGTTACTCCTACTGGAAGCAATAATTATTTTAATGCAGGTTCTCATAATATAGAATCTGGCGAAAAAGTCATTATGATCAGTGATACTGGAGATTTGCCAGAAAATATTGAAGAGAATAAAGTATACTATGCTATTGTATCAGGCAATAATATTGCACTTTCTGCATCAAAAGGATCCAACAATTCAATTGCAATTTATAGTTCTTCTGATGGATCAAATTTAAGAATTATAAGTAGAGTATCTGATAAAGAATCTGGTGATGTTGGACATCCAGTGCAATTTGATAGTAATGGTTGGTATATCAATACTGCAGATAGTAGTGGTTCTGGTGGAATTTATAATGCACTGGGCACTTTAAATTCTGCCAATGTTGAAAATACCCCGGCAACTTATGTAAGACGAATTTCTGATACGAGGAGTATTGATGAAAGACTTTATAAACTGAGAGTTGTTGTTCCAAAAGAACTTTCAAATGGTAAAACTCCAGAATCTGGATTTGTTATTCAAGAATCTAGTTCAACAGGATATAGAAATGAAACTGACTATGATGATTCTTCAATTACTGAAGTCGATGCTGATTTCAATCGTAATTTAAAAATAATTGCAAACTGTATACATTCCTCTTCTGGTTCAGTTGGATTAGTTACGGTAACATCAGAACTTCCGCACAATTTAAGTGTAAATGATCAGATTATTGTTAGAAATGTAAAGAGTTCTGATAATACAAGTGGAGCATTTAATGATGGATTTAACGGAACATTTAATGTAACTTCAATCAATAATATCCTTGAATTTGAATATCAAACAACAGATATTGGAGCAAAGACATTTACTGCACCAACAGCAAGAGATACTACTCTCCCAAGATTTGAAAGAAATGATAATAATAAAAACATATATGTGTATAGAAATGAAGTTATTTCAGAATATGCATCAAGTAATGATGAGAATAGGGATGGAATTTATCACATCTATACACTAAGTGCTGATTATTCAGTACCAAGTCATTTTACTAATATTAAGTATGGGCAAAATGTCGTAAATCTTTATCCTCAACTAGATAGAGATAATGTTGATGATAATCCAAGAGCATCAAAATCTTTTGCTGTTAGATCACCTCTTGGTAAAGTAGCAACAAATGATGTTAAAAAAAGTCTTACAAGGGAGACAATTGATAAGACTTTAACTTCATTCAATTCTGGAATCAATGTTTCAGAAGTAGATAATACTGCAGGTGTTGTTACCTTTACAACGCAACATGGACTTGCTGGCATTATTACTGGTTTTTTACCTACTAATAATGGTTATACACAACAAGGAACTATCAATGAATATCATCATAATGTAAAATTATATGATGTCGGCACAGATCAAGACGGTGCCACAGATTTAACAGCATGGCGCGGTGCAACTGCAAATGTTAGATGTACTAGTGGAACCGATTTAACCGAACTTGTGATCGTTTCTGCAGGTTCTTCTTATCGCGATGGCGATGTATTATATTTTGATGAGGCAGTAGTTGGTAATGGCAATGGTGCAAAAGTTATATTATCTTCTTCTGGTATTGCTACAGCAATTGGTGATGTAATCCAATTCACTGGTGCTGGCACAACTTCTGATAGTTATCATAGAATTACAGCAGTTAATTCTACAAGTTCTATCTCAATTGGCAGAACCTCTGGAGATCCATTAATTACCACAAACCAATATGGTATTGTAATTGGACCATCTATTAGTGTCAATACTTCATCTTCTTCTGGTGGAAAAACGACAATTACTTGTTCCACTTCTCACGGACTTGTAGCAGGAAATAGAGTTAAGATTACAGACTCAAGTAATAATAATCTTGGAGATTATATTATTGCCGAAAGTGAAAATAATACAAATACAGTTATTGTAATTAACTCCACAATTAGTGGTGCTGCTTACATTCTAAAGCACGGATTGTCATCAAATAATGGAGCATCAGATTCTGCAAATGAGAATTTGAATAAGAGAGCATTAACGTTTTATGATAATCTATTTGGTACTGGAACATTTGTATCAGATACAATATTATCTGTGAGTTTAAGTAATGGATTTGCTGGAAATGCAATTGCAGCTTTCCCTGTTGGTTCTTACATAGAAGTATCATCAGTAGAAGGAAGTGAAATTGTAAGAGTTGCTTCTGCTAATGGCGCAAATCTAAATGTTATTAGAGGAGTATTAGGAACAACCAAAATAACACATACTTCTTCACCACAAGTAAGAAGAATTAAACCAATTCCAATTGAGTTCCGTAGGCCATCAATTCTCCGTGCTTCTGGTCACACATTTGAATATCTTGGATATGGTCCTGGCAATTATTCCACTGGTCTTCCACAGGTTCAGAACAGAACTTTATCTGAAAGAGAAGAATTCTTATCACAGGCACAAGAAAGAGGAGCAGGAATTGTTGTTTACACTGGTATGAATAATAAAGGTGACTTCTACATTGGTAATACCAAGAAGTCATCCGCAACTGGTGAAGAAACATCATTTGATGTTCCGGTTCCTACAATTACTGGAGAGAATGCATCTAGATTAAGTGCAGTCTTTGATGAAGTAACTATCAAAGAAAGATTGGTAGTTGAAGGTGGAGATTCAAATCAAATTCTATCGCAATTTGATGGTCCGGTTACCTTTACCAGCGAAATTAGAGCAAAAGGAACATCAAACTTTATTGGTAAAGTTAAGGTAACAAATGATGTGGAGATTGATAAAGATACTGCTTCCACAAGCACATCAACTGGAGCATTGACTGTAACTGGTGGTGTTGGAGTTGGATCTACACTAAATGCCGATAGTATTATTTCTAAGAATGTAAAAATTGGAAATGCTGATAATACAATTAGTGTTACTACTGGTGATTTAAAACTTACTGCAGATGGAACAGCAAATAATGTTGTTGCTATTCAGACAAATACCACCATTACAGGTATTCTGAGTGTCACTGATGACATCACTGCCTTCTGGTCTTCCGATTATAGACTAAAAGATAATATCGAATCAATTTCAGATCCTCTTGCAAAAGTTCTTAATCTTTCCGGCAATACATTTGACTGGAATGAAAAATCAAATAAGTCTGGTCATGATGTCGGAGTAATTGCTCAGGAAGTCCTAGAAGTCCTTCCAGAGGCGGTTATAGAAAGAGATAATGGTTACCTTGCCGTTGACTATCATAAGATCATTCCACTGCTTGTAGAGTCAATTAAAGAACTCTCAAGTAAGGTCGAATACTTAGAACAAAAGTTAGAAGATAAATAACTAAAAAAGTTATAAGATGGCAAATTATAAAAAGTCATTTAATTTTAAAAATGGTGTACAGGTTGATGTAGATAACTTTGTAGTAAACTCTATTGGAAATGTTGGTGTCGGAACTTCGGCACCGGGACAACGCCTTGATGTCTATGGAACGACAAGAGTTAATGGATTAACTACAACTACGACTCTGGCAGTAACTGGTGATGCTCAGTTTTATTCTGATTTAAAAGTTGGTACGGCAGTTACAATCTCAAATGGTATCGTAACTGCTACTTCATATTATGGCGATGGAACAAAATTAAGTGGTATTGTTGGTTATCATACAACAGCATGGAATTTAGGAGCAGTTGGATTAACCACAACTACTCCTGTTGGTGTTGGTACAGACACTGCAATTGCATCTTATGATTTAGTTGTTGGTGGAGATCCTAATAGTACGAGTGGAATATCTTTTGTTAAAGAAGGTAATTTAAAAGCTAGTGGAACAATTACCGCAACAGGCGGATTTATTGGAACTGTTAGGGCATCAGATTTAACAGGAACAATTTCTGATGACAGATTACCAAACACAATTACATCTAATATAACTGGTAATCTTACCGGTACTGCTTCCAGTGCTACTGTTGCTGCTGGATTAACAAACACGCCAAATATTAATGTTGGGTTATTAACTGCTACCAACATTGTCGGAACTTCATTATCTGTTGGTCTTATAACAAGCACTAGCAGTTTACATTTAACCGGAACGGGTTCAAGTATTGGCATTGGAACTAATAGTCCAACAACTGATCTTCAAATTCGTAGAAGTGGCAATTCTGTATTGGAAGTTGTTTCTGATACTGATAAAGCAAAAATAGGTCTTGGCAATTCTCTTGGAATAGGTAATAGCTCTGCCGAAATAAGATTTTATAATAAGAATTTAGAACTTTACAATTATGATGTTGGAAATATTGATACCATTATTCATGAGGGAACTGGGGCAGGAACAACAGGAAGTTTTAGATGGATTTATGGGCAAGATAATAGCACACTATTAACTTTAACGTATGACGGCAATCTTGGTATTAATCAATCATCTCCAACACATAAACTTCATGTTGGTGGTGGAGCATCAATTACTGGGTCTTCATATTTTGGAAGTAATATTCAGGTTAATGGTACAGTAAGTGCTAATAGTTTTAATTTACCAAGTATCGTTAATGATACGAATTTGAATAACACGAGTGGAATTTCAACATTTTATAATATTAATGTTGTAGGAACTGCTTCCACAATAGCAGGACTCAAGGTAACAGATTATTTAGAAGTTTCTAATCTTAATGTTGTTGGAGTAACTAGCATTATACAATCATCAACAATTGTTGTTCCAGTTTTGAATGATTCCGAACAATCAGGTCTATCTCCTATTACTGGTTCTATCATTTTTAATAGTAATGGTAAATTTAGAGGATGGACCGGTACACAGTGGGTAGATTTCAATTAATAACTTATGTCACTATCATCAAAAACATCAAGTCCAGTTTTAACATCTGGCGAAATTAGGTTTTCAGAATTAAGAAAACAATTTAAGACCGTGAAACCTAGATCTTCATATGATGATTCTTCTGATGATTACAGTGGGGATAGCAATTCAATTTCAATTAGTTCGTCAGAATTATTGAAAATAACTGATCTTTCAGTAAGTAATCCTTTAGTTGGAGATTCTAAAGAAAATTTAAATATATCATCATCATATAATTGGAAAACATCTCAGTTTAGAAATTCGATAAAATATTACTTTGCTCAGCAAACAGGAACAGATACTGATATTGATGGTGATGTTGATATTTCATGGAATACTAATTTAAATAAAACAATAAATAAATTCTTTTTTGTGGAAGGAACTATTGGGGCAACATCACCCACCAATTCAGCACTAAGGTTTGATAATCCAGTCACTAATTTGAACATTATAATTAAAACAAATGGGGAAGTATTAGGCGCTGGAGGTACAAATAGCACTGTTGAAACTCCAATTGGAGGTAATGGTGGCAATGCAATTTCATTTACATCAAATGCAGATTCTATAAATTCTATTATCATTGATGTAAATTCGGGAGGTGCCTTAAAAGCTGGCGGTGGTGGTGGTGGACTTGGAGGAGATGGTAATTATACAGCAACAACTTCTACTTATTCCACTTTTTCTTCAAATCATTCAACAACTTTAAATGATGGTGGGTTGGCTAGTTGTAATGGTGCTACTAATAAACCAGCTAACGGCGACTTTACTTATATGGGATGTGGGAGCGTTTCTAACGGATACTGTACCATGTGTACTTATAGTGCAATAAGTTATAATCCTAATGCTATTCAAAAAGGATCTAATGGTGGAAAGGGACAAGGTTATCAACAAGATAATACTTTAGGAACTAGTCCAGCTAGTAATAATTCTGGTGTTGGTGGGCAAGGTGGATTATATGGCGAAAATGGTTTTGATGGTGCAGATGGACTAAATACAAACAACATTGCCGATTTTGATGGCAGTGGTTATAGTGGAGGATTAAAAGGATATTCTGTATTTGCTCCTACAAATTCCTATACCATAATTAAATCTGGAACAGTGCTTGGAAGAGAGGGATAAGGGAGATCTTAATCATCTAATTCTAACAGTTACACCATCCCTTTATCCTTTTAATAACGCTTCATTTAATTTTTACTCATAATAAATAAACTGAACTGAATTATATCACAAATGTCTGAGGAAAAACAGTATCCTTCACTTCCAGAACAAGGAAAAAATCTTGCCCAGTTTGCATGGGATATTTTAAAACAAGCAGTTACATCTAATGAGTCCTTAATGGTCTCTAAGGAAATCTCTGAGCAAAGAATACAAATCTGCAAACAATGCGAATTTTATGATGCAGAAGAAAGTAGATGTGTTCAATGTGGATGTTGGTTGGCACAAAAAGTCAAATTTGCGTTAGATAGTTGTCCAATTGGAAAATGGGGACAAAATAGTGATACTTTTATAAATGAAAAATTTGATGAAATTATGAAAAAACTTGACAAAGAGAAAGAATCTGAGTAGAATACCTTTGTTGGGTTTGAAGGTCATATTAAGTAAATATTAAATTTGACTATATAACTTTGAACTATTGACTCAATAATGAATCGAATTAAATCTTTAGTGGCAGTTGCCTTTCTTGGGGCAACTGCTTTTTCATCAGCAGCACAAGCACAAATGGTTGACAATCGTTATCTTG
>Ga0208899_1002450_pt1 | contig 12364 bp, 24 predicted proteins | sample VirMetDEL_Nov_24_FD_184518 | JGI IMG/M metagenome (GOLD analysis project Ga0208899, IMG submission 184518) | Aqueous microbial communities from the Delaware River and Bay under freshwater to marine salinity gradient to study organic matter... | ecosystem: Environmental > Aquatic > Marine >...
AGAAACAGTATTACCTACTGGAGTATCTGCATCCAATCTAAAGTTAGACCTACCAATGCAAGAAGGTTCTGGCAATTATATATACGATGGTAGTGGCAATCAGAATCATGGAGAGGTTTTTGGAGCAACTTGGGTAAGTGGTGAAGAATATGGCTATCAATCAAGTTTGGTACGCTCTAACACTCCGATGATATTTGATGGAAGTGATGATGTAGTAACTGTTGGTAGTAATGCAACAACTCAAGATATATTTGATTCAGGAGGTACAGTACAACTTATTTATAAATTAGATGGAACATCAGCATCTCAATTACTTTTTAGTAAAGGTGCTAATTCTATTTATGTCAATATGAGTGGGTCGAATAACATTGGATTCAGAACTGAACACGCTACAACAAATGGAAAGTGGACTGCTCCATTTACCAATAATACAGAATTTGTACATTTAGTCATTACTCACGACAAGAGTAGCGTATCAAATAATCCATCTATATATGTAAATGGTTCAGCATTAACTGTAACAGAAACACTTACGCCTGTTGGAGCAAGTGTATCTGATTCAAGTTACAATTTAGTAATAGGAACTGCTCCTTTTGCTGGTATTGCTAATGAAGTAGCAATGTGGGATAAAGTTCTCGATGCCGATGCTGTGACTCAACTTTATAACTCTGGAGTACCTTTACTGCCAACATCTGATTCTGGTAACTATGATAATTCTGATAGCCTTGTAGGATATTGGCGTAATGATGGGATTACTACCTGGACAGATAGAGCCAATACAGGAGTAGCAAGTTTTGATGGTATAGATGATAGAATATCATTAGGCACAGGAACCTTTAATATTGGTAAAGATGGTTATAGTTATTCTATATCTGCTTGGTTTAAAGCACCAGACCAAGGTTCAAATGATGGTATTTTTAGTAATCATACATCATCAAACGAGTTTCAAATGCTACTTCTTGCGACTGGGAGATTACATACCCATGTATATGATGGTTCGACTCAAGGACAAGTACAAACAAGTACAAATGATGAATATAATGACAATCAATGGCATCATGTAGTATCAATTCTTGATTCTTCAGCAGATACATTATCTATGTATGTAGATGGTTCATTAATTGGAAGTACAACTTGGAATATGTATACAACAGGAAGTTTAGTAGCACATATAGGTTCAAGGTCTGCATCTACTAATTATTTTGAAGGGCAAATTGCTGGTACTCATATATTTGATGTTGCATTAACAGCAAGTGAGATAACTGAATTATATAATATAGATAAACGCTCCAGTATATCTGGACATTCACAGTTTAGTAATTGTGTAGCCAGTTATTTAATGGGTGCTGGAGATGGAGATACTGCATCTACCATACAAGACCAAACAAGTAACAACAATGATGGTACTGTTAATGGTGCAAGTATAATAGGCTACAACGATGGTACTGTTTCTGACACTTCAGTAGCATCTATAGTCATCCCAGAAGGAAGTACAGAAGGCAGAGATAATCAAGGCTACTACCTATCAGATACAACTACGATTAGTAATGGCATACGATTATTTGGAAGTGAGTATATAGAAGTACAAGATTCGGAAGTATTGAGTTTTGGAGATGGTACTGATGATAGACCATTTAGTATTGAAGCATGGATTAAAATGGATGATGCTACTGATTTTAAAATAGTTGATAAAGGAATATTCAACTCAACTGCGGAGTATGTATTTGAAGTTAATGGCGATGATAAGTTAAGGTTATTAATCTACGATGAAAGTGTTGCAAGTACAGCAGAAATTGCCATGTATAATACTGCTCTTACATCTTATGAAGGTCAATGGATTCATGTATGTTCAACTTATGATGGTAGAGGTGGCACATCAGCAAATGCTGGTATAAAATTATATTTAAATGGTAGTTCTGTTGCTACTACATTGAGTGATATTGGAACATATGTAGCAATGGAGAATCTTGGTGCAGATGTCCATATAGGAAAATACGATTCAACTTATGCTAAAGGATTAATTGACGAGGTTCGCATTTACTCAAAAGAATTACCAGCATCAGAAGTATTAAAAAATTACAATTCTGGAAAATCATCCCATCAATAGGAACACATTATGAAAGGACAATACACACATTATTTAATCTTCGGTAATACCGATACCAACAAAGCAAAACGAATTACAAGTAGATACGATTGGCAGACATTTACCTATCGTGAGGAGGAGCGTACAGGAACAAAAACTGTAGAGGTGGTGTTACCTGTCGAAGATGATTTAAAAAGCGATATACAGGCATTTATGGACACTCACAGCATTGATTACAATAGTAGTGATACCAAAGCAGAGTTAATTGCAAAGATAGATGCTTATGTGATGGAGAATGGTGTGCCAACAGAAGAAGTGAGTTACACTTACATGGAAGAAGTAGTAGATACCACAACCGATCACGAGGCTACTATACAAGATTTATTAGATAGACATCCTTTGTACTTCGCACCAAGAACATCACCAGATGGTAGTGAGATATGTATTAAGGGAGATTGGACAATAACTGAACTGGATGCAATGCCAAATGATTTTAGAATTTATACAAATGAAGAATGCAAAGAGTACATCGCAACCACAGAAGCATGGCAAGATGAAGAATGAGAGCATTAGTACGAGTTATGACTATTCTGTTACTTACCAGTTTTCTGGGATGCAGCCAGGGATGGAGCGTAGGCGGTGTTGTAATCACACCGCAGGATACTGTTTCAAATACGGTGTTTATCGAGATAATGGGTGCTGATTCTACCATTCATTATTATCATGGAAGAGTATATACAAAATCAAACTGGTGCTGGTTGCACCATCAGTTTGAAGATATAGCACATGAATGATGTTAAAACTGCGAGAAGTTATCGTGGTGCTTTGGTTGATGACAATTATATTTTTAGCATCAATCTCCGTTGGATGGTGCAGTTATGTGTTCTTGTGGGTGGTCTTGTCTATGGGTACTATAATATTATGTCTAGACTTACAACCCTTGAAACAGAATTGGTGGAAGCAGATAGCCAGATTCGGAGTTTATTTGATAAGCACAGCTTGGAGGAAGAGCGGAAAAGGTCAGAATTGGAAAGTAAAGTTTCTTTCTATGAAGAAAAAATGAATGTCAATGTAAATCCTTTATCTTGGAAGTTATTTAATAAAGAGAATAGATGAATCATAATGAATTTCAGATTATTGCAGAGGAATTATTCGGAAAAGCAGTATGGCTGGCTTTTGCGTATTTGGGCATATCTATCTTTAAGGGACTCATACTTAATGTGTACGAAGGTCTTATGGTGTTTATTGGTAATGACTTTAATGCTGATGATGTTGTCTATTTGGGGACTGAAGAACGACCTGCAAGGATTGTTAGAATGGGTATAAGAAAGACGGTGTTTTATATGAAAGACGGTGACGGAAGATGGAACATAAAGATGGCAGTTCCTAATGAAGCATTAAAGACGATGGTTATTAAAAAACAACTACCTAAGAATGGTGGGAAGTTTCACAGTATAACAGGTATAGAAGATGAATAATCAAGATATTTATCAATTATTAGTCAAGCACGATGAACGACTAAAAAACATTTATTCTTCTTTAGGTAGAATAGAAAAACATTTAGATAGACTTAATGGAAAGGTAGCTGATCACGATACTGCTATAACTAAGCTGCAAACTATAGGAGCAGTAGCTGTAATTAGTATACCAATAATAATAAACGTAATAATGAGGATAGTATAATGTTAGCAAAGTTAATCGCAGACGATTTGTTGTCAGATGAAAATGGTAAAGAAGTTATTGCTGAAATAAACAAAGCAGTTGATATACCAATTATATCTGAAAAAACTGAAGCCAAAATATTAGAAGCACTTTGGAAAGTGATTAAAGGTGTGTTGCTTAAAAAGATTGGTTTGTAATGCGTAAAAAGAAAGATCCACGACTTGCCAGAGTAGGTGTTACTGGTTACAATAAACCAAAAAGAACACCAAATCATCCTAAAAAATCACATGTAGTGGTTGCAAAGGTAGGGGATAAGATCAAAACCATACGCTTTGGTCAACAAGGTGTTAAAGGTGCGGGTAAAAAACCTAAATCAGCAAAGGAAAAAGCAAGACGTAGATCGTATTATGCAAGACATAATGCACAAGATGCAAAACCTAGTAAGCTATCAGCAAGGTATTGGTCGCATAAGGTGAAGTGGTAGTGGCTACAACTGCAAGAAAGAGAGATCCTGCCAAGTGGGCAAGAGCAAAAGCAAAAGCAAAGCGTAAGATGGGTGGTAAACACTCTGCAAGAGCAATGCAACTTGCAGTAAAGTATTACAAGGAAATGGGAGGAAGATACTCTGGAAAGAAATCTTCAAAAAATAAACTTACTAAATGGTCAAAACAAAAGTGGGATTATGTCAGTAAAGGCGATAAGAAAAAACCAAAAAAGAAAAGAGGGCGTTACCTACCTGAGTCAGTTAGGAAAAGTCTCAGTTCCAGTCAAAAAGCTGCTACGAACAAAAGAAAACGAGCAGCATCTGCCAGGGGAAAGGGTAAAGCAAAATATAGTAAATCCATAGCAAGAAAGGTAAGGAGAGCGAAATAATGCCATATCACAAGAAGAAAAAAAGCATGAAGAAAAAACCCATGAAGAAGAAGAAAAGATCCATGAAAAGGAGAATGGGTTATTAACATGAATAAGAATGTAAAAGCACCTAAAGGCTATCACTGGATGAAGTCAGGTAAGGGTGTCAAATTAATGAAAAACCCTAGAGGTGGCTATAAGCCTCATAAGGGCGCAAGTTTAACTGCATCATTTAAAGTTCAAAAAGCACATAAAAAGTAATCATTCTCTCTATTGAGAGTGTTCCGCAGGTTTTATTAAATTATTATTAATGAACGACTTATGGAACAAAGTTCTTCTAGCAATCATTTTTATATTAGCAGCAATTATTCTTTGGGATAGCGGGATTGTAGTTCAAGAAGGAATGATTCGGGAAGAGTCAGGTCAATATGTCTATGTCATTGAATATAAGGTGAAGAGATATGAACAAGAGAAAACAGAAACAGATCCGTTCCTTAATCAAGGAAGTTATAACCAAGATAGATATGTACTCCCAAGAAGCGGAGGATTTGATTTTCGGAACTGGCTTAATAGAAAGTAATTACGATTATCTCAGACAATGGAATGATGGTATCGCTAGAAGCTGGTGGCAGATAGAACCAGGCATGACAGGCGCACAAGATACGATTGTTAACTATTTAAAGTATAGACCAAAGCTAATTAGAAAATGTGCCATAGCTGCAAGAGTACCTCAAGATGCGTTTTTACCAATTATGAAAGAAGAGGATCTGTCAGAGTTGTTAGAATACAATATCGCTTATGCGATAATTATGTGTAGATTAAAGTATCGGAGAGTACCTAAAAAACTTCCAAAAACTGTAGAAGAAATGGCAGGTCAATGGAAAGAATTTTATAATACCAAGTTTGGAAAGGGTGATCCGAAAGAGTTTATTGAAAAGTATAAAATGACACAAAAATGACACAGTAGTCTTTTTTTTCATTAATCTTTACTCGGAGGGGTGGCAGAGTCTGGCTGAATGCACTGGTCTTGAAAACCGATACAACCCCCCTCGCAACACTTCATTTCTCCTCACAAAACACCATCTCATTCATCATGATAAGTAGTGGAAGGTTGTGATAAATATGACACAATTATGACACATTATATATTATATATAGCAGGCTTAAACTTGTCTACACTTTTGTGAATATATCTCCAGGTAATATCATCTATCCTATGACCCATAAGGAACTTTACTTCAAGAAATTCTAATCCCTGTTCTTCAAGTCTTTCACCGTATGTATGTCGAATACTGTGATAATCTCCTTTTTCACCAAACTCCTGCAATCTCCTTTGTAGTCTTTGTGTTACTGATCTACGCTTTGACTTCTCTGGTTTCAGGTTAACCAAATCCATTGTGTTAAACATAGGGTGTTTGGGTACTACACACTTTCTTCCTACCTTGCCTTGTTTCCATACAAAGTATTCATCTTGAATCTCATCTTCTGTAATCGTTCCCGCATCCTGTGCGCGAAATCCTGCGTACAAGGCTAGACTAAACATCGCTTTATCCTTGATGTCTGTTGTGCTATGAATAATCTCTTTTATAATATCAATCGGTATTGGTTTTCTCACATCCTCAGAAGTGTCAATCCGAGCAACAAAGAATGGATCAGCAGGATTACTAAATGCCATTCTTCTCATTTGTGCATACTTGAATAATCCAGAGATCATAGATAATTCATGGTTAACAGTGTTACCAGAAACAGTTTGAGAGCGATGATCCTTGAAGGCTTGTATATGTTCAATGTCCATATTGGATATATCCATTGATGAATACATTTCTTTAAAGTGTTTCAAACCAAATTCTACGCGTTCACTCCAGTTCTTTTTCTTGTTGGATTTGTGCCATATAAGATAGGAGTCTATAAACTTGGCAAGGTTTGGAGATGCGATCAAACCCTGCCTTTCATATTTCTCATCAAGCTCTTTTTGTTTTATTTTAGCAGCATGATGATTGGTTTGCCCAGTAGATATTCTAATTCTGTTTGGTGGCGTGCCTGTAGTGTACCAGTAGTATTTTGAGCCAGATCTTTTGGAAATACGACTCAACTCTTCCCTTCAATATCCCCATTGACCCAATAGTAATAAGCACGAACTACTCCTTCTTTTTTGTCGTGGTATGATTCTATGTTGTACATTTTATAAGAACCATCCTTTGATTTCCACAGAACATGTTTCCATACATTATGAGTGTGGTCTGGTATTTCATCTGGAATTGAGGACATTAAAATTTCTAAACTATCAGGGTGGTACATAAGCGACCACTCCTCGCCTGTAAGGTTAGATAACCCCTCTTCAGTATAACCAGTCATTGACGTATCTCCAGTTACTGTATTTTTACCAAAAGATTTAGTTTCGCAATCGTAAGTACATTTTGTTTTGAAATGAAACGCTGGTTTACTTTTCACTTCTTGTTTTTTTTGAACAATAGCATTTAATCTATCTATTTCTGCCTTTTGATATTCTATTTTCTCTTTTTGAAGTCCTATGATGTAATTAGCATCCACCTTTTCTTCTCCTTTTGCTATGTGTATTGTTTCTGCCTCAACTACTATCTCCTCATTCTCCCCTGAAATTTTTTCTTGATACCTACGAATTATTTTTTTTGGAACACCTCTTCTCCTCCAATGGGTGATGGCAGGTTGGGTCATATCTAGCTTTGATGCTAGTTCCTCATCAGTATCTATTTTAAAATAGATTTTTAATTTATCTATAAAGCTCTCAATATCTATTTCACGCATATTACAAATATTACTTTTAATATTACTAACTTATAACTAAGTTATACTATTAATACTTTATTTAACACATTAATTACATAATAAAACTATATGAAAATAATGGAAAGTCAAAGAAAAACATATACAACACAAGAAATTGCAAAGTATTTCAATGTTCACCCAGCAACAATTAGACTATGGGTAAAGACAGGAAAGATCAAAGAAATCAATCTTGGATACAGGACAAAGAGATACGATATAAGCGATTTAATAATACAATAATAGAGGTAATAGTATGTTAGAGCAGGAACTACTACAGTCACCTATACCTGTTGAGAGACATGATCTATCAAATGGAAGGTGGTATTCACCATTAGAATCTTATTGGGAAGAACATTTTAAGGATGCACCGATGATATATAAGCGGTCATCTACTACATTTGAAAATGTACTTGATAAAGGCATAGGGTTTCACACTTGGTTAGGTAACTCGCCAACTTATGAAGCAGCGATGGAGTACGCAAATAAGCGAGCATCCATTGGAACAATCGTACATGATTACTGTGAACGACTACTTCTAGGGTTAAAGATAGACTTTGAAGCACAACCTAAATGGCACAATAAAGACACCGATGAATTGATACCAATCACTAGAGAGATGATTAAGTATATCATGTCTTTTATGAAGTTCTGTGAAGATTCACAAATCAATGGAGAGTTTGTAACCGAAGCTACAGAGATATGTATGTTTGATCTTGCAGCAGACTCATCAGGAAATCAACTGCACCCCTGGGCGGGAACTGCTGATTGGGTAGTAAGACTGGTCAATAAGAAAGGTGAAGAAGAGAGATGGATTGTAGACTGGAAAACTGGCAAACCATATAACACACATCAGTTGCAGTTAACCTCATATAAGATTTTATGGGAATCTCTATTTCCAGAGCATCCCATTGATGGCATCGCATGTTTGTACTTGAAGTCAGGATGGCGTAAAGAACCTAACTATACCTTCAAGAAATACAAAGCAGATGAACAGACTTGGAAAAAGGTTGTAGAAGTCTCGGATTGGGCGAATAATAATCCTGCTCCGTCTTTTCCAAAAGACCTACCTACAACCTTCACATTAGCAAAAGAAGAAGAAGAGCAGGAATTAAAGGAGTCAGCCTAGTGGCTTACGACAATACAAATAAAGGTGCATTGTTTTCAAATCAAGATAGGAAAACAGAAAAGCACCCACACATGACTGGAAAGATCAATCTGAATGGTAAGGACTATAACTTATCAGCTTGGTCAAATGAATCAAAGAAAGGTGATAAATATCTTTCTCTCAAAGTCAGTGAGTTTCAGGGTAAATCAAAACAACAGGATGATGGTTTACCCTTCTGAGTACGTCACAGAAAACTGCAAAGGGCGGGCGCATCCCCGCCCTAAGCAGTTAGATCACTACACCGTATGTGAACAAGCGGAGTATTACAAGAACCTTGCGGAAGATTCTTGTCAATATTGTTCAGGAAATGGTGGAGTAGTCGAAAGTGACTTTGAAGATTGTGGATACTACGAAGTATCTCACGAATATTTTGAACCCTGTGACTGTACCGATCAGGAGTAATTATGGAAACCACATACCATGCCAACATTCAACGAAGCATTATCATACGGTAAAAAAGTAGAAAACCTCGTCTTAGAGCGAGTGCGCGAGAGCGATCCTTATGCTTTACTTATTCCAGGTAAGTTTAAGCAATTTGATTTATATAGTCCTTTGAGCAATACCAGAGTAGAGATCAAATCGGACATAAAATCCCAAGAAACAAACAACTTCCTCATTGAAGTATATATGTATGGTAAACGGTCTGCACTGCTATCTACTGAAGCAGACATTTGGGTATTCTATGATTCAATAAATCTTATATGGGTCTTACCAAACGATATCAAAGACCTGATTCTCGAGCGTGGGTATCAGCAACGACTGATTACTGGAAAAGGTGATGACACCGCGAAACGATGCTATCTGATACCTACGCAAGAGATTTATTCAATCGCAACCAAAGTGGAGTCTTTAAGTGAAAACAAAAAGTAAACCGCGCAGTGAAGAAGAAATGCTAAAGATGAGAGATGAATTTTTTAAAGAGAATGGAGTATGGTATTACAAAGCATACTTTAAATCAACAGAAAAAAGATGGAGGAAAGCGTGAAGATTACGCCTGAAGATCTTAGTGAAATAAGAAAAGGTCTTAGCTGCCAAATGCTAAAGATGAGAGTAGATAGAGATCAAAAATCTATAGATCGTATTGAAGATCTATTGAATAGATTAGATAAAATGGAGAAAAAATTTTATAAAACCCTGCGAAATAATACTTAATACATAAATGAGATTAAGGATGACATGGGTTGGCGTTCATGTTCGCAGGGTAACTATTAACTAAAGGAGATACAATGATACAGTTTTATCCTGATTGGTTGTTTATTTTAGAAAAGGTAGCAAAGTCAGTCTTATATATTGGAGTAGGGTTTGCTTTATTTACTCATTTTTATTTGAAATGGATGGAACACTTATGGGGAAAGGTATCATGAGCAAGTGGCAAGTCTATAATCAAAAGAAAGATCTACCTCTTTGTTGTGGTGTCTATGTTATTTACAAGGATAAGAACATTATCTATGTAGGGGTAAGTAACAATATTAGAAAGCGTTTTTCTAAGCATGAAATCAAAGATTGGGACTATGTAAAGCTAAAGCCTGCACCTACTTTTGGATATGCTCATGATTTAGAAGCAAAATTAATTAAAAAATTAAAACCAACGCTGAATAGTCAAGGTGCGGAGCGCACCAGACTCTCTACCAGGCATAGGCTTACCATCTATCCAGATACCTATAAAAGATTTAGAGCATTTTGCTATCAACGTAACCTAAAAACAAAACAATTACTTAATGATATCATTAATGGTTTTTTAAAGGCAGCAGAAGATGCCAAGTAAATCTAAGACAAAGGGCAATGCCTATGAAAGAGAGTTGGTAGAACAACTATCAAAGGCGGGATTTAAGGTTAAGCGCGCTTGGGGATCGGATGGTAGAAGTATGGGATATACAGAAGATGTGGATATTGTAGCAAAGAAAGGTAAGAAGAATCTAAAGATTCAGGCGAAAAGACGGAAAAATATCCCCAAGTGGCTTGCCTTTGGTAATTGTGATTTAGTTATGACTAGGGCAGACAGAGGAGAAACTGTGGTCTTAATGAAACTCAAGGATTGGTTGAAAAGTGAACCTTCTTGACCTATTTAGTGGTATAGGTGGATTTCATCTCGGTCTTGAGCGTGCTGGTTTTGAGTTTGATTATGTTGGATTTGCCGAGGTAGACAAGTATGCCAGTGCAGTATATAAATATCAGTTTCCAATTGCAGAGGAGTTAGGAGATGTTAAATCTATTCGACCAGAAAACTTACCCAAAATTGACATTATCACTTTTGGATCACCTTGCCAAGATTTTAGTATTGCTGGAAAGCGAGCTGGGGCAACTGAAGGAACGCGCAGTTCTCTTATATGGGAAGCAATTAGGCTCATTACTGAGTGCAAACCACGTTTTTTTATCTGGGAAAATGTTAAAGGAACATTCTCCTCAAACAATGGCGCAGACTTTTGGGCAATTATCCAAGCCTTTACCAACATTGGGAGCTATAGACTTGAATGGCAATTGCTTAATACTCGCTGGTTTCTACCCCAAAATAGAGAGCGGTTATACCTTGTCGGATACACTGGAGACAGAGGTGGACAATCGGTATTTCCTATCGGAGAATCAGGTGCAATCTCTGACAACAGGAAAGCAAAAGTCGCAAGTACACTCCAACATCCAGGACACTCAGGTGGAAACTACAGAGGAATGACGATGATTGCAGACTATCGTATTGATGAAGGTTTACGTTTACGTAGAAATAATATATCACCTACACTCACTAGCAGTAAAAACTCAGAGACTCAGATTAGTTCTATGAGTCCGTTTGTGATTAAAGAAGCCACGAAGAAAGGTTACGCAGAAGCAGAGGTTGGTGATTCAATAAATCTTTCTGTGCCGAATAGTAAGACCAGGCGAGGTAGAGTAGGTAAAGGTGAAGCGCAGACATTGGATACAGGTATGCAGCAGTATACGATACAAAGTGGTATTCGCAGACTTACGCCTGTAGAGTGCATGAGGTTGCAAGGCTTTCCAGATAATCATAATGAGTTTGGATTATTAGATGGTAAGAAAGTGGCTATTAGTGATACACAAAGATATAAACAAGCTGGTAATGCAGTGACTGTGGATGTAGTTGAAGCGGTAGCTAAAAAAATATATGCAGTATTACACGATTAACATAGAAATAGAAGAAAACTTATCTCCATCGCAGTTACTTAAAGAGATGAAAGATGGAGCAACTTATTGGGGCAAGTGTATTGGTAAAAAACCAGTAGTTCGTGAAAAGATACAAAGTTTTGGTAATAAACATTTTATGAAAGTAGGATATAAATAAGGAGGTATAATGAAAGTAGATACATTTTTTAAGCTAAGTGATGAATTTCTTGAGGAATGTAAGAATATACAGATAGAGAAGGGTCGTGAATACACTATTGATGATGGCTCTGGGAAAGCAGATAAGTTTGCCAATTTCCGCAGCATTGGTCAAAGAATGGATTTAGATCAAAAGAAAGTATTAATGGTTTACATGTTAAAACATATGGACTCTATTAGAACTTATGTTTTATATGGGCAAGAAGGCTCAGAAGGACTGAAAAGCAGATGTCAGGACTTGGTGAACTATGCAATTATGCTTTGGGCGATGGATCATGAGGAAAAGGCATTTGAAAATCTAGACAAGGAGATACATGAAAACCCATTAGGCGTAGGATTTGCCCATAAAGATCTGAAAGATGCCTGATTTTAAATATTTCTACGAATACGAAGTAGGACTGGAGCGAGTCAGGTATCGCGGGGATCAGGGCAAAGCCAGTTGTCCGCTAGGAACACATGAAGAT
>Ga0208899_1002452_pt1 | contig 12361 bp, 22 predicted proteins | sample VirMetDEL_Nov_24_FD_184518 | JGI IMG/M metagenome (GOLD analysis project Ga0208899, IMG submission 184518) | Aqueous microbial communities from the Delaware River and Bay under freshwater to marine salinity gradient to study organic matter... | ecosystem: Environmental > Aquatic > Marine >...
CTAAAGGCAGCACGCAACAGCGGTGCATTAACAGAGCCTCAGAAAAAATTTGTAGACCTGATCACCGAGCAGGCGTACGACATGGCCGCTACTGGATGCTTATGTGGAGGCGTGTGTGAGGCGCAAGGATGACCCGCAAGCACATTCACGCAACCGGGCCGGGCCTGCGTCCCAACGTGGTTGGAATCTGGCAGAATGAGCCGGGTCACCAGCTATACGAGGACGACGAACCGGAACCGGCAACACACTGGACAACAGAGCGCAGCGAGCGAGACCGGCAGATAAGCGAGTTTGTTCGCTGGCGGATTGCACGCGGCGAGCGAATCGCGGCAGAATCAGAACAACGACGGCAGCGGATTCAAGCGGCACGCAGTGCGGCGGCTGTCATGGGTGCAGATGTATTTCGGGCATTTATTAGGGGGTGCAACAATGGCAAAAGGTAAGAACGGGCTGATCACAGCGGACCAAGCAAAAGCGGCGGGCACTGCACTGGGCGAGTGCTGCACAGAACTGGCGGCGGTGTCTGATATCGAAGCGGCAGAGGGTGCAGTCGTTGGCAGTATGTATCGACTGCAAGCAATGGCGCGAATTGCGGAAGTGTTGAACACTCCAGCCGTCGAGGCGATGATTATGTTTGCGGCTGAAGCTGGGGCTATTGAGATTGCAAACAATGTGCGTGGCGATCAAGTGCTAACCGTGAGCAAGCAAGCGGTAACCCGCGGCTACCTGCTCGCAGATGCGGCGGGGCCACAATTCGCGATTATCTCCGGCAAGGGCGGCGCAACATTCCTCGTGAAAGAGGCCGGGCATAGGCACAAGCTGCGGCAGGCTGGTGCAACTCATATCAAGGCAGCCGCGGCGGCATTGCGGATGGAGCCACGAGCAAACGCGGTGGGCAAATTTGATATGGTTCTGGTCGGTGTTGCGTCGTGCACGCTGAAGGGAGAGACGGTCACGGTCGAGCGGTCGGAGCAAATGCCAATGCGTCTGCCGTGTTACGAATCAGACGGGCCGGACGGATTGGAGGCAAAGGCACGGCGGCGACTGATCCGGGACTTGTGGTTGACGATTTCAGGCGAAGAGCCAGCGGGCGAAATGATGGAGCCGGAGGAATCAGATTCGTTCAATGAGCGGCCAATCACGATGCTGGATGGGCCTGCGCAGGGACCATCGGCGGCCGGGTTGTACGAAGCCGTCAAGAACGAAGTGCGAGACATTACCACGGCAATCAAGGACAAGTCAGAGCGGCAGGCCGTTATTGATCTTGTACAGGGGCTGGAAAAGTTTGACACGCTGCAAGACTTGGCCGATCATGAATCGGAATTGCTGGCGGCCGCTGAACCGTTCTCCAAGCGGTTGTGCGAACTGCTGGTTGAGATGATCCAGTATCGGCGGCAGATCCTCGGCGGGGCGTGACGGCACAGACACACACACAACCGCAACACACGGACAGCGTGTAATCGTCGGACGATCCGGCGTGGTCGGCTGATCCCCGGCGCAGCAATGAGGCTGCCGGTTGTTTTTTGAAAGGTTATGGCGCTTTGCGTAACCGGGCCGCACCGGTTGACATTGATTGCAAAGTGGACCGGATGTGCGGCGCCGGTTCACGCATTGGGTTATACGGGATTTCGATGATCGTTCGGTATTTGGATCTGGAGACAGGCCGCAGGGCAGAGGATCGCGGACTCAGCGAGTTCAGGCTGACAGAGGGCAACTGGAGTTGCGATTGCAACCGGCGAATACCGTTTGATGGTGTTTCGGGTGCGGATACGTGCGACGGGTGTCACCGATTTATCGTCTATGACGTGGAAGCGGAAGATGGTGACGAACCGTTCAGCGTTGTTGACGTGATCCGTGAAGCGAACAGTGAGTATTACATGCGGCTGCGTGCCGTATAACGGCCAAGGCCATTGGGGTGCCGGTTGTTTTTTGAAAGGGAATAGCATCATGGATCTGACAACAATGCCGCTGGTCACACTGGCGGATTTGGCAAACGAAGCGGCGGCAGCGTGCGAGAAATCCGCACGCACTACAGTTGAGCAAGCGGCCGTGTGTGGGCGTGCGTTACTGGCGGCCAAAGACCAATGCGAACACGGGCAGTGGATGCACTGGTTACGGCAAAATTTCGACTATGACACCAGCACAGCCCGGCGGTATATGGACGTGGCAAAATGTGCAAGCGTGCATAATTTGGCGGATTACGATAGCGTTGCCAGTGTCCTGCGGGTATTGGCAGACGAGCGAGCCGCAGAGCGGGCAGCGACACAGCCCGAGCCGGAAACGGAACCGCAACCAGAGCAAGCGGCAGGGCAGTGGGCAGAACCGGCGCACATGCCACCAGAAGAGCCACCAGCGGCACCGCAGACGATTGTGGACCATGCCGCGACACGTGAGCCGCAGGAGACACAGAGCGAGCCGCAGCGGGCCGCACAGAGGGCAGAGCCGATCGAGCCGGAGATTGTCCGCGATGTTACGGTGCAGGTGTTTGGCCGGTCGTTTAAGTTGCGCGTGGGCCGGTTGTATGTGCTAACGCCTGAGGGGTTTGACGAGGTGGACGAATGAACGACGAGAAGCAGGTAATAAAAGCAGTGTTAGCCTACGAGGAGGCATGTCGGCAACTTCCGTCAATCATAGCAGAGCTTGTGGATGTGCATAAATGGCCAATGGAGCGCATTGCTGACTTTTGCGAGCGGTCACCGGGGCATATCCTCAATATTTCGGTGGGGAATCGGCAAGCAAGCCCAAGCGTTTCGCTTGATATCGCAAGGGCGTTGCGAACGGCAAAAGCGACTAGGTCTGCGATAGAGAAAGCATGGTCCGAGGTGGACGAATGACACCAAACCCAGAGCACGTGCAGTTGCTGATCCTGGACCACGAACGGGCACGCGAACACTTGCGCGAGCAATTGCGGACACAAACGCCGTGGATGATTGCGGAGCTGATCACACTTGGCTGGACAGCGAAACACATTGCCCGCAGGTGCGGGCGATCGCGGGAGCACATACAGAGCATACACAGGGAGGAGCGGCGCGCTGGTGCGGCTGTTGCGTTTGCCATTGCTGAGTTGTTGATTCGGGCACGGGAGGGCACAAAGTGCACGTAATCTACAGACACGACGGCACAGGGCGGCGGGTGTGGATGCTTCCTTTACTTAAGGCTGCGAAGCTACGCGCGGCATCCCACTTGGCGTTGCGTGATTTGACGGTGACGGCAGATCCCGGTAGCAGGCACGTTGCACGCTGGGAGACGCCCGAGCTGGCACAGGCGGCGCTGTTGGAATACGCGGCAACGACGCGGCGACCAGCGGACCAATACGGCGTACAAACGCAGGTTGAGGCGGTGGCGTATGCAAACCAGCGGCGGCGAGAGTATCACAGGAAGCGGCCGTATAAGATTGAGGACGTTGACACAGGCGGCGACTGAATTACAATAAGGACCGGCAGCGAGTACAAGGCGTTGTCGGCGAATTTGAATCCATCCGGGAAACCGGATTTTGACCCGTCCGGGGCTGCTTGTACCAGTTCCGAGGCGGGTTTTTTCATGCGAGGTGCGACGCTATGAAGGGATGCAGGAAATGTCATTACCATGGATTAAGATTGAGTGTGGGCTGATCAACAAGCCCGAAGTCATGCAACTGGCGGGACTGCTGGGCATTGACGAGCACACCGTTGTTGGTCACCTCGTTGCGTTCTGGTCGTGGGTGGATGCAAATATGTCCCGAGATTGTCCCGACACGACCGGGACAAAACGGGGACTTGACCGGGTTGCAGGGCGGGACGGGTTCACCGACGCGTTGGTGCAAGTCGGGTGGCTTGAGTTCGACGGCAGCCGCGTCACCGTGCCGCACTTTGAGTATCACTTGAGCCAATCAGCAAAAACACGGGCAACTGACGCGCGAAAGAAGGCAAGGCAGCGGGCCGCGTCCCGGTCAAAGGGGGACAATGTCCCGTTGCCAGCGGGACCAGAAGGGGGACCAGAGGAGATAAGAGGAGATAAGAAATATATATACGTGCAAAGCCCGGACGTTTTGATTCCAACAACAATGGACAACGACACGTGCAAGGACGCAATGGTGCGGTGGTGCAAATACCTTGAAGCCAAGGGCTGGCACGAAAGCGCACCGAGCGAGAATGACTTTCAGTTACAGGATGCGTGGGGGATGGCTGCGAAAATGGGGCCGGATGGATTCCCCGCCGCTGTCCAGTACACCATCGCCAACGGCTGGAAGAACCTGCGAGTGCCCAATGAGGGCACAGCGGGCGCGAAGAAGCGAAAGCCGCACAACCAAAAGGCGTGGCAGATGGTGGTTGCAATCTGCCTGCAACACGCATCGATGACACCGGAGGATAGCAGGATAAGGCGGAACAAGCTGGGTGATGACTTTGAGGCATTCCGGCAGGCAGGCGGATTTGCGCGGTTCAAGGCCGCCAACGACATGCAGCGGCAGGCAATGGCCGCTGAGTTTATCGCAATCCTAGAGGCCAGAGACGGCCAGCAGGTGACGAAATGAAGACAGACGCCAGAGAAGTGATTGAGCGCAGTCTGCTGAGCTGTGCAGCCGATTCCCCACAAATGGTGGCAGAGATACAAGCACGGTGCGGCGAGTCGCCATTCGTCGGCATTGTTGAGCGTGCGTTGTGGGTGGTCCTGGTGGATCACTCGCACCAGTTCGACGAATTCGACTTTGCACTTGTGGCAGAGTCGTTTGTCAAGGTTGTTCCTGATGGACTGCCGACACTCGTAGACATTTTCAACGCGTCGTTTGAGTCCGCGCACGTCTCGCACTATTGCGACCGGCTACTAGACCACAACGCGCAGCACGGCGTAAAATTACTAGCACAGGAACTGCAAGCTGACAGTGAGCCGGACATTGACGAGTATATCCAGCGGCTGGATGACATTAAGCGACCAACGAGAGCCGATGTGATTACAGTTGCGGAAGCGATTCAGCAGCACGAAGAACGCAAAGCGAACCCGGCAAAGGTGCACGCAACCGGCATTCCGTGGATTGACGGTACGCTAACCGACGGCGGGCTTAAAGACGGGCAACTGATGGTGATTGGCGGGCGTCCCGGTGCTGGCAAATCCGTGATGATGGCGCAGGTTGCGGCCGGGATGAGTTCGGTAGACTCCCCGGTGCTGTTCTTTACGCTGGAAATGCTGGCGGCTGAACTGGTCGGCCGGTATTCGGCGCGAATGAGCCACGAGCAACTAACCGAAACCGGTCTGCTGTTCTGTGATTCGACCAGCGGGCTTGCGTCGATTACGGCGCTTTCACGGCTAGAGCGGCGACGGCGCAACGTGTCTGCCATTGTTGTTGATTACCTGCAACTTGTGGAGGTTGCAGCACAGCGGGGCCAGAGCCGCGAGCAGCAGGTTGCGCAGGTGAGCCGCACAATGAAGCGGCTAGCGCTGGATTTGGAAATGCCTGTGATAGTCGGCAGCCAGTTGGGCAGGCGGTCGGAAGCAAAGACAGAGCCGACATTGAGCGACCTGCGCGAGTCCGGGGCTATTGAGCAGGACGCCGATATTGTTTGCCTATTGCATTATGATGTTGAGATCGAGCAGACGCGGGTTGATATCGCAAAGCAACGCAACGGGCAGAAAGACATAGCAACATACATGGTGCTGGACGGGGCGCGATTTCAATTCACACACGACTGTGCAGGGAGCGACGAGCTATGACACCAGCACAACGCCAACAACTAACCATCGCACAGGCGGCCGCACAGGCACGTAACCGCGAGGCATTCAGGACGAATCCAAACCTGCAAATCTGGCTACGGCAAGTGCGGACGGCCGCCGTGATTCGCAGGACGGCACGCAATTTTGAAAGGTGGAAACATGAATGACGATGAAAAACACAAGCGGTGGGCGCAACTGCGCCGCATGTATGTCACCCGGTGGAGTGCGGAGATTGACCAGATCGTTAGCGAGTTGCACACGATGGCAGGCATTTATGAGGGGTTTGACGATGCGGACGCGTGGGAGGCAATGCACGACCGCGCAATTGAGGAAGTGCAGGCGCAGCGGCCAATTTCGCCCGAATACGCGTGGGCGTTGCTGCGGGTGCTGGGCGTCAAATTGTGGATGGTGCGAGCACTTGAAGCGATGGAAGAGGGGGCGGACGGGTGAACCTACCAATCAATCAAATCATTTGCGGTGACAACGTGGAGACGCTGCGGGGCTTTCCTGCTGATTCCATTGATCTGACGGTGACCAGTCCACCATACGACAACCTGCGGACCTACGGCGGGCATTCGTGGGATTTCGAAGGCGTGGCACAGCAGTTGTGGAGAGTGACGAAGCCGGGCGGCGTAGTCGTTTGGGTGGTGGCTGATGCGACTGTGGACGGCAGTGAAACAGGGACCAGCTTTCGGCAGGCGCTGCGGTTCATTGAAATTGGATTTAATCTGACAGACACAATGATCTGGCACAAACCGGGCGGCGGTGCTGTTGGCAGCAATATTGCATACACACAGAACTGTGAATACATGTTTGTGCTGTGTAAAGGAAGGCCAGCAAGAGGCGAGAAGCTAAAAGACAAGACGAACGTGACTTGCGGGCAAAAAAAATCACACCCAATGTCTGGACGATCAAGAAAATATAGCAAGTCAAAGTCGGACAAGGAAAGGGTGTCTGTAACCAGAGAAACATCCTTGCGTGAGAACGTTTGGCGGTTTGCGGTAGGCTGGTTCACTGGAGATCATCTATCGCATCCAGCACCGTTCCCCGAAGCCCTAGCCCGCGACCATATCCTCTCATGGTCCAACGAAGGCGACATCGTTCTGGACCCATTCAGCGGCAGTGGCACAACGGCAAAGATGGCGAAGCTGATGGGGCGGCAATTCATCGGAATCGAAGTGAATCCGGAATATTGCGAGATCGCAGAAGAGCGACTACGGCAGGGGGTGTTGTTTTGACCGGCGAACCATACGTTGTCTACAGGCTCGACACCTACGGGCGGCGGCAGTACGTCTACCGGCAACTGTCGCCAGTCGACTGCCGTTTGCCGATCCATCGAAAGGGGATTGCCGCGCAGGGGTGGGTGAACAGTCTACCCAAGGCCAGAACCTATGCTGGCAAGGCGGCAGCGAATGCGGCCGCTGAGGCAATCGCAGACGCAACACGGCACGGGAGAGATGCGATGCAAGTGATATCACTGGCGCAGGCGCAGCGCGAGCGGGCCGCGGCACTAAAACAGCGAGGGCGGCAAAATGGCAAAAACTGAACCAAGGGGCAGCATGTGGCAACTGTACGACGAGATGCGGCTGGAGTTGCGCCAAGTCATGAAGGTGGTTTGATAGCTTAGGTGGCGCTGGTGTTGACCGGGCCGCGACGAGCGGTTTTCAATTCGAGTGGACATGGTTTTGCGGCACCGTGTCTAACGCGTTGTCATGCCGCGTTATGTGGAGCGTGACATGGGTTTACGAATCAGGTTTGACGGGCCGCCAGGGCCAGAAGCGGGAAGGTTTATTGAGGTTGAAAACGAACTGGGCCAATCAATCAAGGTTGGTGAGTGGCAAGACAACAACGACGGGACGTGGACTTTGGCGATTGACGAAATACCGTCATTTACGAACCGGCACACTCACGTTGCTTCGGCGGACGATATTGATACGTGTGCGGAATGTGGGCGCGACTTCCGCAATGGGATTCACTTAAGGGTCGGCGAGTCGGCATAACAGCGAGGGCGGCAAAATGGCAAAACCTGAACCACGGGGCAGAATCCCGCAGCTATATCGCGAAATGCAGATCGGCGACCGGGTGGTAGTGAATTACAAGTATGACCGCGCACGCCGCTTGTTGGTGTCAGTGCACCAGAAGAAATTCCAACAGCAAATTGCCAGAGACGGTTACGGTCGCGAAATCCCGTGGCTGTACTTGGAGCCGGTGGGAAAGGACCGCACATTGGTTGTGCGGATGCGTGACGAGGCAGAGGTGAAAGCAGCACGGGCTGCGTTTTTAGCAAAGGGGAAGAAATGAGCTGGACCGAGATTGTAATTGACGAGAGCGGCAAAGTGACAGTCCGCAGGGGTGGCACGCTGACGGGCGAACCGGAGACAGATCCGGAACCAGTCGCGGAGCCGGAACAAAAACCCGATGCGGAACACCGCATTTACGTCTGGCACGAATTTGCGGCAGACTACAAAAACGGGCTGGCCGTTGCGGTGGCTGCAAGCATCGACGAAGCTCAGCGCCTGGTTGTGGACGAGTTAGGGTATAACCCTGACGACTGGGGGTTCTTGGCAACGTACCCGCTAAGCGAGACTGTGGCGGCGTGGGCGGTAGCGGGTGGGCAGTAGCCATGAGCAGATTTCGGGTTGCGACGTATTGACAGCCACACGACCCCGCGGCAACAATACCTGCGGAGGTGGTGCCGATGGTGGTGAGTGCGGTTGAGCAAATGCCGCTTCGGTTGGCTGGTGATTGGCTTGAGTTTGAGTGCGAATGTCAATTGCGGCTGGATCTGCCGGGCGTCACAATCACGCGCATTGAGCAGGCCGGGAGCCGATACGACGGCGCAAGCATTCCGCGTGTGGCCTGGTCAATTATCGGGCATCCACTCGAAGACCGTTTTCGATGGGCGTCGTATTGGCATGATCGAATCTGCGAGGCGTCAACGTATCGCGAGCAACGCCGATTTGCTGATGCGGTGTTTTTGGAATTGCTGCGGCGGGCAGGGGTGGAGCGATGGCGGCGCGTTGCTATGTGGGCAGCGTGCAGAATTTACGCAACAACACGTAAGGGGCTGAGATGAGCGGACCGATAACGAAACATCACTGGGATGCGCTGGCGGCGGACATTTACGCGCGTGGCGGATACCGGAATTACGGCATTGACCCGATGAGCATTCTAGCGATGCTCAATACAATCGTGCCGCAGGTGCTGCAATGGGTGGCGGACTGCAAGCGGCTGCGTGACGACGAGGTGCAGCCCGCTGTTGCCGCAATGCACGCACGTAACCCGGCGCAGGCAAAACGCAGGACGGCCGCGCAGTGCGTCAAATTGCGCCGCAAACAGGGCGAGCGATTTTGCAAGCAGTTCAACGTGCCCCGCACAAAGCGGCGGGCGATCCTGCAAGCTGATTTCACGCTGAGTGATGAGCAAGCAACGGCAATGGCCGAGGATCTGATCGATGAATGTTGCAGCCGGTCTGCTGAGGATGTGGCACGATTTGCCGCAGCGGCACGCGGTGCGTGATGCTGTGGTTGCTGTTGTTAATCGTTGACGAATTGCCGCCGGTGGTGTTGCCGATGGTCGGGCAGGACGTGCGCGAGATTGAGCCGCAGCCGCCGCCACCAGCACCGCGAGCGGTTGACACGGTCACGGCGGGTGTGTTCTATGTCGTGCAGAGTGAAGAGCCGTTGCTACTGCTGACAAGCCCTGCGGGTGTCGTCGATACAATCCACGAGCAAGGGCCGATACGTTGCCGGGGGCGGTGGGCCGACGCTGACGGGATCGAAACGCGGACGCTGACTGCCCCGTATCTGTATTTCGTCGAGCCAGTCAAGCCGGGTAAATGCGAGTTGCTAATCCTGCGGGCGTCGGCGATGGATGCGGCAGAGGTGATCCGGCAGCCGTTGACCGTGGCGGGTGAGGGGCCGCGACCTCCACCAGACGACCAAGCAACAGAGATTGAGCCAGCGCCGGACGACGGCGAGGTTGTGCCGGTCCCAAGCCCGGACGAATTACGGGTTGTGTTGCTGCTGGATGAATCGGCAAACGCAGCGCAATTGCTGGCGGTCAACTCATTAGACACCCGGATCTGGCTGGACAACAATTGCAAGGCTTGGCAGCGGTGGGACCGGTCTGCAATTGAGGCAACAGGGGTAGACGGCGCGCCGCCGGAATTCGTCAAAATGTGGCAGGATATCGGCGACGATGTGCCATTAGGGCCGCAGGTGCTGATTGCTGGCGGGACATCAGTGCAGGTGCGGCCGATTGTAGACGCGGCGACGCTGCTGGACGATCTAAGGAGGGCACGCGGTGAGTGAGTTGCGGTTTATCATCAGCGACGAAAACAGCAGGCACGCGATCCCCGGCAGCAACCCAACCGGGCTGGATCTGCGCGAGCGAATCGAAGACGAGGGTGGGTTTGCGTATTCTGGAACGCCGGTGCGGCCGTTCCCGGACGAATTGTTGATCCCGGCGCACGAGCGGCAGGCGCGGATTCAGGAGCTGAAGGAACGGCGGGCACGCAACATTGACCTGATCCGCCATGCAAGGCTGCCGCACAAAGACCAAGGCCGGACGAATTACTGCTGGATCAACGCGCCGGTACACTGTATGGAAATCATGCGGCTGCGGCAGAACATCGACCCCGGCAACCCGCTGGAGCTGTCCAGCTCATGGGCGGGCAGCATCATCAAGGGCGGGCGCAATGTCGGCGGATGGGGGCGGCAGGCGATTGCGTTCTTGGCTGAGCATGGCACCGTGCCAACGTATATCTGCGGCAACAATGACCAGTCACGGCGGCACAACAACGCAGCAAACCGGCAAGCAGCGTTGCAGTATCGGGTGACTGACGGATTTGAATTGCGGCCGCGCAATTTGGATCAGATGATTAGCCTGTTGCTGCGAGGCATTCCGCTGGCGGGTGGTTTCAATTGGTGGGGGCACGAGGTGACGTTGACCGACGCAGACTGGATCGACAACGAAATTGCCGTAATCATCCGCAATAGCTGGCAGGGGTGGGGCGATTTCGGTTTCGGGGTTCTTCAGGGTTCGCGAATGCTGGCCGACGACCTCGTTGCGGTGTCCGGCAGTTCATTGACGGGAAGGCGGGTACAGCCATGAGGACAGCGGCGGCGGTGTTTGTTTTTTGCACGGTGTTGCATTTCCCTGTGCCCGATGGCTGGAAATTCACCATTGCGGAGCCACCAGCAGCGGCGCGGCCGGACTGGTATCTGGTAGCATTTGGCGCGGAGTGGTGCGGGCCGTGCCAGCAATGGAAACGTGACCACCTCGCCGCGACTCGCAAGGTGCTGCCGGTTGTGGTTGTCGATATCGCCAAAGCCCCGGAATGGAAACGCTCCCGCCAACTAGCCGCACCCCCTGGCGGTCGAGCGACCATTCCGGGCATCACGCGCGTGCCGACATTCTGGCTGGTGCACAGGGCGAGCCGGTGGCCGGTCAAGACATGGGTGGGCGGCAGGACGGCAGAGCAGGTGCGGCAACTGATCCCAGACACCGTGCCAGACTGGACCCGCGAAACAGAAGCGGCGCCGCCGTTGCCGGAGTAGTATTGCACGCAGCGTGTCAAGCGGTATGATGTAGGGAAATTCTCGAAAACCTGCGGGCGAACCGATGGCAGAGCAAAACGAGACACCGCAGGATCACGAGGACGACGGCATCGAGTGGCGAACACTCAACCGCACAGTGCGAGTTGACGCCGCGACATCTCAAAAGCTGATTGATTGGATTGGGCCACACTTGCGGTTGATTGTTGCCGCAGTTGCGTGGGGTGTTTTCGTGATTGCAACCTGTTATGCGGCGAGTTTGGTGCTATGACAGCCGAAATTGATGCAGAATTCTGGCGGGTGTTGCTGGCGGCATGGGGCTGTTTTGCAATGGGCGTGGCAATTTGGCATTATCGCAAAGAGTTGCACGGCTACGGCTTGCAGCCTGTTGGCCGGTTGTTGCTGGCGATTTCCCCGGCGTTATTGTCCGCGTTTGGGTATCACTCGACACAGGCGGTGCGGACTGTTGAGTTAATGGCGCAAGCCGTGCCGGTGCGGCATGTCGGTCACGAGATTGAGCCGGTGATTGCAGACCGGGACACGATAACCACTCCAGGGGGTGCAACAGTTGACTACATCAGGACAAATTACGGGCCAGAGAGACGCGGTGCCGGATCGGTGCGCGTTGGAGATTCACAGTTTGGACAACGCAGCGCGAGCGGTGGACGAGGCATTGCGAGCGTTGGGTCAAGCGTCGCAGGACCTGTACCGCTGCCGGTATGGCGACCGTGAAGTTAACGCAGCAAATGAGTGGAACAGCGAAAGCGAAATAGAAGGCGGGCCGCTGAGCCGTGAGTTGCGTGCGGATGCGATTGTGATCGAGCACCTGCGCAAGGTCGTTGCAGAGTTTGCACAGGACAAGAAAGCGTAAGGCAATAACATGGCAGTCAACGCAGTTCTTCCCAGTCAAGTCCTTGCAGACGGTGCCAGTGACGGCGATGTGCTGACCGTGCAAGCGGGTGGCTCCGTGGCGTTCGAGACTCCCGCTGGCGGTGGTGGTGGAATCAGCAGCCTGAACGGCTTGACCGACAGCACGCAGACGTTTGCTACCGGGACCAGCGGGACAGATGTTGCGTTTGTGTCTGCAACGGGTGTGCACACGCTGGATGTGCCGGACG
>Ga0208899_1002456_pt1 | contig 12345 bp, 20 predicted proteins | sample VirMetDEL_Nov_24_FD_184518 | JGI IMG/M metagenome (GOLD analysis project Ga0208899, IMG submission 184518) | Aqueous microbial communities from the Delaware River and Bay under freshwater to marine salinity gradient to study organic matter... | ecosystem: Environmental > Aquatic > Marine >...
TCGCAAGACCAAAGCCCTCTGCATCAGATATGTTGATCGTGCAATCAGCCATATTGTACAAAGCGGCGAGTTCACCCTGTCCAACTTTTTGAGTTGAAAATAAAACTTGTCTCTGAGTATTTAATTTTAGACGTTCAACGATATGAGCTAAATCTTGACCATGCCGATCTTTTGGATCAGTATGCATAATCAATTGCGCTTTATCATGTCCCACTTCGTCAAGGAATTTTTTGAACCAGAAAATCAAAGACCCAGATTGTTTTCTTCTTGCATTTCTATTATTCCAGAAAAATAAAACCTTATCTTGATCATCTTTATGAAAATTGTTTTTTCTCAGATCTTTGATTGTATCATCAGATAAAGGAGTAAAGATATCACTATTAACTGCATGTGGAACATAATCTAGTTGCACTTCAGGTGCAACTTCAGCCACAATGTCTCTTGTTACTTTTGAGATCGCACAAATCCTATCATTTGATATATAATACTTGCGATTAAACATTGGAGCGGGGAAATTGTCCCACACATGATAATAAACCATTGGAACTAATGGGCGAATTTCATTCTCAATATCCCATAGCCATCCATAGAAACGTGGATCAGTCATAAACCAAATAATATCAGGCTTTTCGGTTCTCAAAGCAGAACGGATCATATCCTGTGTTCCATAACCGTCTACAGGAATGATCCGCCATTCGTCTCCATAAGGGTCAATTCTAATGGGTCTATAATCATTATGTTTTATAGCACCACCAAGTGAAACGACCTCAAATTTACCGCTTTTAAGTAAAGCTTCGCAAACATATTTGGTTTGCGTACCGACCCCCGATGGAGATAAAGGGTGATCAGAAATAGTCAAAACTTTAATTTTTTTAGACATACTTATCCTTTTTTACTTATATTATAACACGATTGAATAAGTTTGTCAAGTATTTTTTTTATTTTTTTTGAATTTCTTTTTGGGAGTCAAGATATTGTAAATGCCTTGCAACACAAACGGCTGTCATATCTTTGAATTTTTGGATACCAACATCAGCAGTTGCCTTGATAACGCAAGATGAACCGGGCATGTAAAACCCAATGCCTTCATTAAAAGAATTTTCTTGTCTCACAGTATCAACTTTCTCTTCAAGAGATTTATTATTTTGATGTGAAACATAGAACAAGCCAAGAAACCCAGTCACAATAAAGACATCTTTCATTTCGATCTTCATGAGCAATTCTCCGTCTTGTTGAACTCGCAATAGCGACAAGACATACGGTTTTTAATTTTGATTCCTCGGTGAATCGCTGTTACGGCTTTGAAAAGAAAGTCAGTTGCATTTTGTGTCTTGCGAGGACCAGAGGTCACACGGAAGATTTCAACATTCTTGTCCTTTGCGGTTCGTTTGAGAAGACCAAAGTAAGTCTCAACCATTGAGGGGTCAATGTTGTGCTTCTGGCACCAAAACTTCTTGTAAAGAGTCAACTGATAAGTCGTCATCCGATCGGACTTTTTCTTTTGATCCCAGCCCCAAGAGCAGGTCTTCCAGTCAATGATGTGATACTTGCCGTCTGGTGTCTTGATAACGAGGTCAATAAACCCTTTGAATTCGCAGGTGTCTGCGGTGAATTCTGTGATAGGTTCAAAGAGTTTTTCCTCTGCTTGATGAACTTCGTACTCTGGGAACATACGATCAAGTTCAGCCAAAAACTTTGTATATATTGGCTCTGCTTGACCTCGCATTTGTTCTATGAGTTTCTCTCGTCGCTCAACCTTTGCTGGGAGAGCCTTGAGTTCATTCTCAAAAATAACATTGAAATGCTCTCCAAAGTCTTCTTTATCAAGAACTCCTGCTACTCCAAACTCACATACAGAATGAAGAGCAGTTCCGAAGCATGTGTATTCATTACCTTCAAAGCCGGCAATGCCATCGACGTAAATAAGTTTGTGCTTATATGGACACTCGTTCCAAATTTTAATTTCTGAATAAGATACATGTTTCATTACTCCTCCTCGAATAGTTCTTCAAAAACATTGTAAACCGCAGGGCTTAGTTTCTTGATCTCGGCACGATGACCGAAGACCCATTCCTCAAACGATCTTGCATAATACTCGCTCAATGAGGTAGCAGCGTATGCGGACACAAATAGTCCGTTTACAATATCATTTAGGACATCGTATCCAACATCACGATAAAGATAATCATCAATGTCTTGGTCGTAGTCTGGGTTTACGAGAAGAGACTTGGGAGGCTCTAAGTCGTATGACTGAAGAAGATTGAAGAGGGTTTGTCGCTTTGCCATAAACTCTCGTTCAATTGAGGAGTCAGAATAAATAAAATCATTGTATCTTTCCTCGGCAGCATGAGCGATTTCATGAACGATGTCATCAATCATATCTTGCTCATTATCTTGTTCGTTGGTGACGAAAATTGCTCCACTGTCGTAGAAAGCATTAATTTCTCTTTCCTTAAACTCAGGGAACTCACCAACATAAATTACATCAACAGAATCAAGCAGTCGCTTTGGAACTCGTGCTGTGATATAATCAAAAACATACTCAATATCAATATTTTCAGGTGGTTGGTTGTTTATGTATATTTCGGTGCCTCGCATAGAATAGTGATCCTTTAGTTTGCGAGACCGCTTCATACTTTCAGTAATCCATTTCATAACGGTCTCCTTTTTACTTATATATTATAACATATTATAAGTTTTTGTCAAGTGTTATTTATAAGATTTGTGAAGCGATGGTAGCCAACTTTGACCGCTCTCCCTTTTTGAAGGTCACATGTCCTGCAATTGGATGATGCTTGAATTTCTCAACAGCATATGTCAAACCGTTTGATGTCTCATTGGTATATATGTTATCAATTTGCTCAATATCACCAGTAAGAATTATTTTTGTGTTCTCGCCAACTCGGGTAAGGATTGTCTTTACCTCGTGGGCTGTGAGGTTCTGCGCTTCATCAATAATGATGTAAGCATTTGAGATTGAACGACCACGGATGTAAGATAAGGCCTCAACCTCAAGTTTACCTTGATCTAAGTAATAATCCATGATATTACCTTCCTCTCCGGAAGTAATATGTTCGATGTTGTCGCCAATTGGTTTTAGCCATGGCATCATCTTTTCTTCAAGAGTGCCGGGCAGGAATCCAATGTCTTTACCAAGCGGTTGTACTGGACGAGAGATTACAATCTTTTTGTATCTAGACTTCCCATTTCCAACGGTTTGTTCTAAACCAGCAGCAATGGCCAAGAGTGTCTTACCGGAACCAGCACGACCGATGAGAGAGACAAAACTAATATCATCATTATAAAGCAAGTCATAAGCAAAGGATTGCTCTTTGTTTCTCGGAACAATGTTCCAACGGAGATCATCTGTGTAGTTCTGGATCTTTTGAAGGCGAGTTCCGTGATTCCAGAAGCGAGCCAAACATGTCTTCTTTGGATTGGACGAGGACACAAGCATAAGAAATTGATTTGGATAAAGAACGGACACATCTTCTTGGTCAAGAAAGATAGACTTGCCGGCATAGAAGCGATCAATAATTTCATCATCAACAACAATTTCTTCAAAGCCTGTGTAAATTTTATCTTTGGCCTCGACAACTTTGATATTCTCGTATTCCTCTGCTGGTAGATCAACACCTTGAGCAATAACTCGGAGGTTGATATCACGAGAGACAAGGATCACTTTGCGACGGGGATTTTGATCTCTGATTGTAAGAGCAGTTGCGAGGATAATGTGATCGGAGTTTCTTGGATCAAGGTCTTTTGGTAGAGCCTTTAGATCAATCTCGTCAAGTCCAACAAACTTAACAAGACCTTTTCCTTTCTCAATTCGGACACCTTTCTTGAGGTTTCCTTGTTTGCGAAGTGCATCAAATGTTTTGATGATTTGTCTCGCATGAAAGCCAACGGAATCTTGGCGCTTCTTATGTTTATCGATTTCTTCCAACACCTTGAGAGGAACAATGATATCATTGTTTCCAAATCTCGTAAGGCATTCCGAATCGGATAGATACACAGAGGTATCAATTACGAACCATTTTTTTGCCATTTAGACCTCTTCTGGCTCATCAGCCATAAGCCTAGGAATAATTGATTTAATCCTTTCCATATCCTCATCAGAAAAGCCCATTTTCTGTAATATGGCTGCGGCTATAATTGCTTTTGATTGGGCTGGTAGTTTTTCAACTTTTTTTGCTACTGTGGCTGCTAGTTTGTCAATCGCAGGATTTTGTTGAAGAAGTTTTTTTACACTTGCGCCACCAACAGAAGATGCTTGAGAAGCTATTTCTTCTTTAATTATTTCAAGAATTCTTTGTTTTGTTATATTCATTAGCCTTTCTCAACTTTTGTATTTTTAAATTTATCTTCAATATAGTTAGTTAATCTAGTGGTCATATCAATATCTTCTAGTTCTACTGTATCGTCCATATCTTTCAATGTATTGAGTAAATCATTTAAAAAAGCATTTTCTACTCTGTCATCAACTACAGCAGATACTTGATCGTCAACATTCAAGTAGTCCAAGCCAGTATTAGTTCTCTTATTATCTGGTAATTTATACAAAGTTTTTGCAAGATCAAAAGCATTTTTTAAAGATGCGGCACCCGGAATCAAGTCAAGAATCAAGCCGGCCCCAAAATCCTTGATAGCATCTTTTTGAACCTCGCCTTTCTTGACTTTCATTGCTTGATTAATACTATTTCTCAATTCTCCAACTGTAAGAATTCTATTTTGTTCAGATAAAATAGACCTACGCCAGTTTTCCATAATAACTTTCATTTCTTTAGACACAAAAGGCACCTCTGCTTTAATTAGATTTCCACACCATTAATAACCATCTTTCCCCATTTTGCCTTGTTGACTAGATCTGATGAGGATTGGATTTTATCGCCTCCGATATTCCATAGCATTTCAATACCAAGTTCTTCGCAGACATCCATCTCCGGAGTATTGGTGTGCTTTCTATCTCCGCCGTTTGCGAAAGCATCAGGACGATGAGTTCGGAGAGCCTCGCATACCGTTCCATCTGTATCATCAACCGAAACAACTTTTGTTACACCTTTGAACTGAGACATAATGTAAGCCTTTTCGTCCCAAGGCATGAAGATATAGCCCTTCTTTCGCAAAAGCCAGTCGTCTGAATTAACGATAACCATAACATCGCCAAGTTCCGCTGCTGCTTCAATCATTTGAACGTGGCCAATATGAACCGGATCAAAACCGCCTGATATGGCGATTACTTTTCTTTTCTCACTCATTACTTCTCCTTATATAGATAAATGTACGGAGACCATTGATTTGGTATATTCTTAAGAGAATAAAAATCTATAAATGTTGCTTTTGGTCTCCGAGGTTCCTTGAGTAAAATCATTCCCGCTTCTTTTGGGGTTCGGGCTCCCTTTGTAATATTGCATTTGTGGCAAGAAGTTACAATATTATCCCAAGTTTTTGGTCCCCCGCGTGATTTAGGGTATACATGGTCCAATGTAAGTTCCGCTTTGGAAATTGCCTGTTTATTGCAATATTGACAGGTATAATTATCTCTTGCATATACGTTTCTTCTGGTGCAAGATAAAATAAATTCATGTTTACGTACATACGACTTGAGGACTATAACAGCAGGGAACATGGTACTACCATGAGCCTTGACGTCATAATCCTCAACAACGTTTGCTCTCCCGCTTCGGCACATGCTAAAGGCTTTGAAAGAATCAATCACTTCAATAGGTCTCCAAGCAGCATCGAGTTTGAGAGAATACAGTTTCATACTGTAACTAGTTTTTATTTAGCAGTTTGCCCGCAGCCGAGTCCGCTCCAATCTTCGATGTAACAATATCTTCTAATGTAAAATTATCGATAAATGATTTAAGTTCGCCAAATGCTCTTTTAAAATCTGGCTCCATAACAACCTCGGTCTTTCCACCGTGGCCATGGATTGCATGAACTTCACCAATGTTGTCATAAACCGTAACAGACGGATGTTCCGAGAGCCATGTTACGGCTACCTTTCCGTTATCAAAAATAAATCCTTGAGCGACTCGGCCAGTACCCGAGATACCAGATTCGTCTTCAACTCTGTTTAAATAAAAAACTTTCATATTAAGCACCTATCACCTGTTTACCATTGTCAACAGCAATCTTAATTAGTAGGTCATCATCATATAATTTAAATGATTCAAGCAGAAGCCTCAATTCAAACATCATGTCGCCGTCTGCATAGGGCTTGTAAACATCGTGAATATTATCGCTTCCAATAGCAACACATAAATCATGCTCAAGTAGCTCTTCTACAGGTGTTAGGGAGTTATGAGTTGGTGTTAACAATTCTTGTCTCGGAGAATCAATCCAAGCACTTGGACATGAGATAAAAGATAAACCAGCATCCTTAGACATCTTATAAACTTTCTGTCTGTATTCTTTATTGTGGCATGCAAGCGAGATGCTATGGACAGCGGTAACCTTTCCTTCAAGGCCATGTTGCATTGTTTTGAGAGCGAGAAGCTCTGTTTCTTTCTCGGACTCTAGATTTAATTGATCGACATGAACGTGAAGTCGCTTGTCGTATTTCTTGGCCCACGACATAACAACATCAAGGTGAGATCCTCTTCGTCCTTCACCATCAGCTTTGGGAAGGGCTCCAATAATGTCCACTTTGTGTAAATTCTCTTCAATAATCGACGATTCTTTGGGTTCCAAGACTCCCTTAAGGGTTTGACAAGCCAAAAGCAATTGAATGTCATTTCTTTCATTCTTTACATCAAAAGCAGCATCAATTGCTTTGGTCCCAACCATTGAGTCGAGATCCACAAAAGACATAACATGCGAGACTCCCATTTCTTTCTGAAAGTCTAATGCTATATGAAGCCTCACTTTATAATCTTCAATTGAATTTGTCTCTTTTATTCGATCGACAAGTTTCCATTTTTCCGTCAAAAAGGCTGTTCGCTCTGCTTGAGTAAAACAATCATATGTATAAGCACGATCAAGATGTGCGTGAGCGTTGACGAAACCACCTTGTTTTAAAATCTTTAATTTTAAATCATCTAAAATCATAATGTCTAATATGGCTTAGCATATCCTTCATTAAGTAGCCAGTCATTTATATTCTTCTCTTCATGAATTATGATTGCCAACCAACGACCATATTTGCCTTTCTTATCTTTAATCGTTCTGATCGTAATATCTTTGTGTAAAATCTCTTCTCGCAATAAATCGCGAACTTTTTTGCCTTCTTCTTTTTCTTCTCCTCGGACTTCAGGAGTATTAATTCCATAAAGACGAAGGACTTGGTTTGTCAACACAATCCCAAATCCCAAATCAATGTCGACCGTAATCGTATCGCCATCATAAACTTTAATAACATTTGCTTTATATTCATACATAATAATGGTACACCCACTAGGATTCGAACCTAGAACGAGGGATTAGAAGTCCCTAGTGATATCCCTTTCACCATGGGTGCTTATTTGATTCTCCATGCAAGAAAAGCAGTGAGCCCAACTAGAATAACTGGTAATCCCAGAAGATATAATGTGATTATTGTCCATTCATTCATATTTTTTGTCCTTGTCTTTTTTGAAGTATTTTTCATAGTCACTCATCTTCAAAACATTATCAGGTCTCTGAACTGGTGATTTATTCAGTTTGGCGAGCAACTTAGGATCCATCTTGACCTTTGCTTTTGTAGCATTATATTCAAGTTTGTTTATAAGTTCTTCTGTGAAATCTTCTACCAATTCATTAACTTGAACCCATTTCTCGTTATATACCACAATACCATAGATCATACCAACAACATCGCTGGCTTCTTCTGGTGTCATTGTATCAAGAATATCTGGTCTTGAATTAACTAAATAGATCATGACTCTGTCATGAACAAACCTCAAAATGAGAAAATCAGCATCGTCAACTGTTATTGTTAACTCTAAATAATCACTTGATTTAGCCCAAAAATTGTTCTCAGCAATATTGATAAATTGCAATAATTCTTCAAAATAAAAATCAATTGTATTTTCATCCACTAACGCTGAGGAAGGTAGAGGAATACCATTTGTTAAATATTCTGTTAATTCATCTCTACTCAAGGTTTGATATGTCATCTATAATTCTCTTTGTAATCTCTCCAGTTTGTTGAGGAGAGTGGGTTTCGTATGCTCTGTCTTGATGTTGCAAAAAATCGTAAATTTCTTTATCATTTCCGTTAATTCCGCAGCGATCTCCAACGAACCAGTGATTGTAAAATGGAAAATGCTTGAGAGCATATGTTTTATCCCAACCAGTTGGAAAAATATCAAATGAAGTATCTCCACCAAGTTTAACTTCCACATTTAAAATTCTTTTCAAACCTATATAGTGCTGTAGGCGTTCGATATATCTCTCTCGCAAACTAGGCTGAAAAGAACTATCGTACTCAACAAAAAACTGGCGATCCTCAGAAGTCGCATTACGACCAATGGGGCACCAGTTAATCATTGAGCCACGATAATTTATAAAATGTCCTGTAAGAGGGAACCTATCATTAGCAAATGAATGTTGTTGTTCTATTAGAATAAGCATCAACTGCTGAAAGTTTCGTCTACCGAGTTCTTTGAGCATATCGTTGGAGGATACAAGTTGATGGTCTTCATTATTTTTTGGAGGATAATAGTGCTTAGTTCCATTGCAAGGAAGAAGATGTAATTTCTTTCTTATATTGGGATGTTCCAATAGAAGGCCCACTTGTTGCTTGAGATAATCAAAATCAGAACCTGTCACAATTCCAATCTCGGCTACCTCAGATAAATTCTCCAGAACAGGAACTAAAGACTCCTCCAGCGATTCACGAGGAGGAGTCAAAGTTCCGTCCATATCATACAGGACAATATTTTTCACTTAAGCACCTTGAAAGCATAAGGTGCTCCACGAAAGGCAGAGCGGTCAATCTCAAAAGAAACACCGTCATCGTTTTCTGTGATTCTTTTGATAGCAGAGCCACAACGATCAATAATCTTTGCAACATCTGCTGTGCAAGACCAAACATGGACGCAATTCTTATCCATCTTTGAATCTGCGATTGTGGTTTCCGCATCCGGACCACCGCTCTTGCCTTTCCAACGTTCAGCAATTTGTTTTAATTTCTTTTGGTTCATAAAATCTCCTATATTTGTTTGTATTAATCCTTAGTGTATATATTATAACATGTTAAGCAGCTAATGTCAAGTTATTTTTTAATAATTCTCGCATTTTAAATAAAGCGATCTCTTTGTGCTTGGCCTCAAGCATAACATCGAGGTCAAGCCCATGAAAGTCAATTGGGTTTACATAGGAGTCTGAGTGTGCTTGAGGTCTTATAGAATCATCATTGTGCTCATCAGCACGAGATTCAGAATAATGAACAACAGGGCGAACGGTTCCCCAAGTTGACGCAGCCAAATGAACGGCTTCACGTTCAGTTTGGTCTCCTGTGCAGAACTTATGATGGTGATAATCAAAGACAATAGGGACACCAATACGAGTATAGACTTCATCATACAACTCCTTTGTTGAATAAAGTGATGCTTTATCATCGTTCTCAACGGTGAGGCGAGAACGAACAGATTCTGGTAAACGCTCAAAATTCTTGCAGAAATTATCGAGGGCCATCCGACGATCGTTATAAGTAGCGCCAACGTGAATATTTATCTTTGCAAAGCGTGTTCTCGGAAGACACATTAAGTCAAAGATCTCGCCATGGATCTCAAGATCTCGCATGGTTCGTTGGATGACCTCTTCTCTTGGCGAGGTCAACTTGTTGAATGGGCCGGGATGTGTTGTGATCCGCATGTTATGTTCAGCAGCATACAGACCGGCTTCATAAAGTGCTTCTTCAATTGCATCAAAGTCAGGAAGATCTTTGAGATCGTATTCTGAGGCCCAAGGGATAAGGTCAGAAGACATACGATAAAATTTGATGCCGTGCTTCTCATTCCATTGCAGTATTCGCAAAAGATCCTTAGCGTTTTGAAGTGTGAGGGTAGAAGCATAGGGAAGACCTTTCTCTTGAAAAGTTCGCTTTATCATGCTCCGATTTGTAGTAATTCGTTCTACACCCTTTTCTGGGTAAGAAAGTGCCATGTTGATGCAGGCATATCCTAGATTGTAATTCATGTTGACTCCTTGTGATGTTTATATTGTATCACGTTGAGTCTATTCTGTCAAGTATATTTGGTTATTTTTATTATTAAATCACCCTTACCTCGGAGCAAGCGGTGATACTGCATCTTTTTGATTGAGAATTTCATTCCTTCTTCTAATTTAAAAGGAACTTGATCATCCTTCTGGAAGTACCAATTGTCTGATTGTATGACTTCCACAATTCGGTCCTCTCTATCTCGGTGCCAGATAAGTTCCTCGGATAAAACATTATGATTAAAATAACGAAGAAAAACATTCTCGGCTATCTGTTTTTCTTTAAATGGAAAATCGCTCATCTTCTTTTTTGATTATGTACTCGTCATACTCAGGGCGGCTGTATTCATGAACTTCATAGCCGTCTGCTAAAGAGCGAGCCGGATGATTTGGATACTTGATGGTTTTGAAGTAATTACTGAAAGCGCCTTTTTTGAGGTAGAATTTCTTGCTATCATCAATGTCGGAAAGAATTTTTCTAATGGCTTCGTCATACTTTTCGTTGGGTTCGATAGTTTGTTCTGCGATAATATTATTCATTTCTTCTTTGATAATTTTATCTAATATTTCTTTTGTGAGTTTCACTTTTTTTCTTCCTCTTCAATATCATACTTAAGTGTTTCGTCATCTCGCAATCTTTCAAGGCTCTCTCTGATCTGAACCAATTCTTCTGTCGTTCTGCCTTGGCGATTGAAGATTTCTTCTAAAGATTTTATCTGTTTAATTGCTGAATCCATGTGCATCAAATAATTTTTATAACGCTCGGAGGCGGTGGCTTCACTTGGGAAGTCAACAACATCTTCATTTAAAAACTTTTGCCAATTTTCAATTAATAATTTCACTTTTATTCTTCCTCTTCGGGTGGTGGAGGGATTTTTGCTTGACATTTGGCAGGAAGTTGCGAGACCAACTCTTTTTTATAAATCTTAATAGGTGGCTGTTCCCATTTGATTCCTTGGCAATATAATTCAAAATTCTTCTTGTCGGTCAAGAAAAGCTCTATTGATAGCATATCGACCATTATTTGTTCTTTGGATGGATCTTCTGGATGTTCTGGCATTTCTGTGTCGTTAAGTTCAACGATTTCTGCTGGTGGTTCATCAGCAATCAGTTCATCGGCTTGGGCGGCGCATGCAAGAAAAAACAAAATCATTTCGTTACAACCTGCTCAATGCGGCCAAGAGTTCCTTTCATCCATTCCATGTCTTTTTCCATACCGATTATTCGACCTTCAAATCCTTCATCTTTCAATTCAGCGATTTCTTTTTCAGCATCGCCAAGATCGTTCTGGAGTTCGGCGACTTTTACATTGGTATTCCAAACCCAACCAGCAAGAGGTAAAACCAATGCGGACATTATCAAGGAAAATGCTTTCCATAAATCATCTTTTGTAATAGCAGCCATTACCAAAATCTCCCCGGAACGTTCGTTCCAAAATCTTTATGTGCTCGACAAGCCCAGTAACCTGCTTTGGTTCTGTCTTTCTTGTCTTTACAGTTGTGTCGTGAAGCAAATGACTTGCGTGCTTCGGCGCTGTTCCAGTTACCTTTTAGGCCGCCTTTGGCGTCTCCGTAGGTAATCTTTTTGATCTTGCCCGTCTTTGGATTGCGGACATAAACTTTATATTTCTTTCCTCCGCCAGTATTTTTGGTTGGCTTTCCGATTGGAGGGTCTTTTTTCTTTTTCTTTTTGGCTTCGTCAATAGATTCATCAATCATCATCGGAAAGTCTAGCGGAACTTGTTGCCCTGCGAATGTATCAAAGGTTCCGAGGTCGGACTCCATGATCTCAATGTCTTCTTCATCTAGGTTAAGTTTGCCTTCTTTCCAGAGGCCACGTGCTTCATTTACGAGAGAAAAATATCTGCTAGTACCGTGGCGATAAACATTATCCCTAAGAGGCATGTCATTATCAATGTGAAATTTAAGTCCTTCTGAGATTGTCTTACCGTAGATGACCTTTTCTGTTTCTTCTCTAACCATCGTTCTGAAAAGCTCTTCATTTCGTTTTCGCTTAGATCCTTTCTTTCCCCATGACTTTCCTCTTCCTCGTTCTTTACAAGCCGAAGGTGTGGGGCGACAGGCAGGGTATCGTTTTCTTTTTTCTCCGCTTCCTCGACCGCAGGCTTTATAACCTCCTTTTCCGTCGGGAGCGTTGCAATCAACCCAGCCTCCTTTAGAGCCTTTTGCACCCTTTCGT
>Ga0208899_1002457_pt1 | contig 12344 bp, 15 predicted proteins | sample VirMetDEL_Nov_24_FD_184518 | JGI IMG/M metagenome (GOLD analysis project Ga0208899, IMG submission 184518) | Aqueous microbial communities from the Delaware River and Bay under freshwater to marine salinity gradient to study organic matter... | ecosystem: Environmental > Aquatic > Marine >...
ATTTTCTTTACACCAATTTAAGATATAAGGATATAATCCTGTGTAAATTTGACCTGTCGCATATGAAAATAATCTAATTTTTCCATCCCAAACTCTATTACGATATTGTGGCATAAACTTAAAACCTGGTACTTCAAACGTAAAGTATTCACCAAGTTCTCGTCTAATATCGGCGTCTGCCTCTATTTTTAAATAGACTTCATTTTTTTTATCTATGATTAAATATCTTGTAGTAGTCATTATACAAAAGGTTTACCGACAACCCAACCTACTAATACTTTTCTTGTGCCAGATGTAACAGGATGTACTTTGTGCCATATGTGTGAAGGAAATACAATAATAGTTCCTTGTTTAAAAGTTTCTTTAAATTTAAAATACTTATGTTTTTGATAACGAGGGTGAGGAACACAAATTTCAAAATTTCCACCTTTGTAATTATTGTTTTCAGTTTCATCATCATTTAAACAAATAGTAAAACTTAATTTTCTAACTAAACCATTTTTATATGCTTTTGATAACGAGGGTGGGGAACACAAATTTCAAAATTTCCACCTTTGTAATTATTGTTTTCAGTTTCATCATCATTTAAACAAATAGTAAAACTTAATTTTCTAACTAAACCATTTTTATATGCTTTTGCGTGTGTATCTATATGCCAATCATAATGATCTCTTATATTATAAATGGTATATTGTAATGGTTCAAACTCTCTTAATAAAAAATTCCAACCTGTTTTTTCGTTTGCCTCATTGACTACAGGTGTAACTTCTTTTAGTAGTTCATCATCACTTAAAAAACTAATATGTGATTTACGATTAACTTGATTTCCGTCTTGTATTTTTGCTAGTTCTAATTTTCTTTGATAACCTATCTTCATTATCTTTTCACAAAAAGATTTTGAAAAGGCATTTTCTTTAATGTAATGAGTAGATTCTAAAAACATTAAATAGCTCCACTAGTAAACTTTCTCCAGTCTATGGCGTTCTTAATAGTGAAACCTCTATTGGCAATTTGTCTAATAGTTCTATCTAAAAAATCTACTGTTGTAGAAAGATAATCAACTTTTTGTTTTTGTTTTTGTAAATCAATATCTGAATCTAAATATTTGTCTATATCTGTTCTTAATATTTTTAAGTCAAATGGTTTTTCAGCATATACTGAAGCGTCAGCCTTTCCTGTATAATATTCCCATTTTTCTCGTTTCATAATATTGTATTCAGTTTCAGCACGACTTAACATTAACTTATACTTTGTTAAGTGTTTCATATATTGGTTGTGTAATTGAGGTGTCTTTAATGATTCTAAATCAAGTTCAGTATCATTTATTTTCAGGTCTTTATCAACCTGTTCTTGTAATTGTTCTAAATCCATAATATCTCCATAATATATATTATATCACAAAAACTCTAAAAAGTAAAGTTTTTATGAGGTTGTTACACTAGTTGTTGATGAACCTACCGTAGCAAATTCATAAATTTTATATTCAAAATCCACACTTGCTGTTAGATAATTTACATCACCAGCTTGTTGTGTAAAACTTAAACTTGATAATGATACAGGAAATACATCACTGAATCTTACTTCTAATTGTGGATTGTTTTTACTTGTTAATGTTATTAATGTTGCGTCTGATAATATTCCACCAGGATTAGCAGCACCATATTTTACCTTACCTATTTCACTACTAAACGCTTGACTTGAACCTGGAAATCTATCTTCACCTGCGGCAGCTAAATCTCTAAATTGACTATTATCTTTTGGAAATCCTAATCCTACTAACCAGCCGTGTATCTCTTGGTAGTTTTCATAGTTTTCATCTACAATAAAAGTCATTCTTAAACTATCATATGTTAATCCGTCACCAGGAATTGGTATTTGCTTTAATGATGTAGGTTGTGTTACTGTATTTAATCTTATACCAGGCAGATTAATTTCTGTACAAAAGTATTCTACTTTAGGTAATTTAAATATATTAAATTTAAACTGCGTTGGAGACGCATAATCTAACTTTGTAGGCTGTCTATTGTAACTATTAGTGGTTGTCATAATACTATTTATATGTTATCTAGGAAGTGTTCCTGACTCGCCTAACTTCTCCAAAGCCTTAATAACTGTGTTAATATTACCCTCTCCTTTTTTACAAGGTTTTTCTTCAGTAGATACTTGGTATTCTTCACATACAGGTAAATCTGCTTTTACTTCTTCTTCACAGGCATTTGCCCAAGTAAAAACAACTAGCATTATTAATACTATGATGAATATGTACAGATATTGAATTAAAACTTTTTTCATTCTTTTTATTTATCCCATAAAAAAAGGGCGACTTTTGAGGGTCGCCCTTTTAAATATACTGTTGTTAAACAGATTACATTAAGTTAGTTACTTGTACTCGTCTGTAGTATCTGTTTGAGTTAGCAGCACCAGCACCGTTGATGATAGCAGTGTCAGAAACACCAGCTTCAGCAAATGGGTTAGCTTGTAAACCATATCTAGTTTTAAACCCAATTTTCGGTTGGAAAGTGTCTTGTCCAACAGCTCTTACCATTTGTAGTGGAACGTAAGGACAATAGAATAAACCACTGTCATAAGGTGAAGTACCTTTGTAACCTACTACAAAGTATTGCTTAGCAGCTTGGTTAGCAGCATATGGATCAATGTACACTTTGTATCTGCCGTTTAATACACCAGCAAAAGTATTGCCTGTGTCGTCAACGTTTAGATTGTTGTTTAATGCTGGAGTGTAATCTAGCACACCTGCCATTTGTAAAGCAGAAGCAACATCTGAAGAACAGATAATGATGTTACCTTTTCCTCTTCTTGTTCTTTGTGCGATAGTATTAGCTTCTCTCTCAACTTGGAACATTAGTCCTTTGAATCTCTCAACTGACCATCTTCCGTTTGAGTCTGTATCTAAATCAAAGATACCAGCTGTAGTTGTGTTGATAGCAACACCAGCAGCTGTAGCAGCACCTTTTTCAGCATTGATGTAAATAGTTCTTACTACTTCTCTATTGATCTCCGCAAGGATTTCAGCAGATAAGATGTTAGCAAGTTCTGTTTCAGCATCTAAACCGTGGATAGCTTTTAAGTCTTGTGCTAATTCCATAGTGTATTCAGCCTTTAACGCTCTACTTCTTGCTGTAACAGTTGATTTCTCAATTGAGAAAGCCATTTCAGCAAAAGCGTTGTTAGATGAATCACCTAAAGCTTCAGCATAAGCAGTTGTCATACCTTGACCTCTAGTGTATTCACCAGCAGGTGAGTCGTTTAGAATAGCTGGGTTTGACCCTCTTTGTTCTGTTACGCCTGTTCCTGCAGTTGAGTCACCAGCAGCATTTCTACTAGAGAAATCTGAATCTGCTTCGTCAAATAACGCCTCAGTTCCAGATTGAGAAGTGTATTTACTTCTCATAGCAAAAATAAGACCTGTTGGTCCAGTCATAGGTTGTACGCCACAAATATCGTATGCGATAAGATTTGGCATTGCTCTTCTTACTAACGAGATTAAAATTGGGTCCCAATTTGCCATTGGGTTAGCACCAGCATTAGTTGCGTTAGCAGGAGCAGCTTCGTTTAAGAAAGCATTATCTTCTCTTAGCGCTCTCTCTTGGTTTTCAAGGATAACGCTTGTAACGGCACGTCTGTAAGAATCCGTGATTTTTGGTAAATCAGGATGCTCTAGGACTGGCTGCCATTTTTTTTCTACTTGTTCAGATAAAAACATTTTAGTTTTCTCCCTCTATATTATTTTTTAGATATTTTCATATCTTTTGTTTTAGTAATAGCGGCGGTATAAGCAGCCATAGCATTCGATAGGTCAACTTGTTCAGTTAAGCCATCGCCTGCCGCTACATCATCTATATCACTTTTTACTTCTTCTTTAGATCCAAAATATGATTCTTTTATAGTTTCAACTTTGTTTCTAAAGTCTTTTTCACTAGAATACTCAACAGACTCTACAAGTCCATCAAATTTTTCTTTCGCTGTATCAGCTAAATCTTTTGACAATTCATCAATGATGTCTTGTCTTTTCAATGAGCTGTTTAACGAATTTAATTCAACGTTCTTTTCGATTTGTTCGTTAAGTTTTTTTTCTAATGATTCGATTTTTGAAGCTTGATCTTCCAAGATGTTGTATTTTTCATCTGGAACATCAATGTAGTGATCTTCAAATAGTTTTTTAAGACCACTGATAAAGTCTTCAGCGATCTCGCCTTTGATACCTCTTTCGATAGCAATTGCGTTTTCTTTCATCCATTCTTCAACTACATAGTTCAAGTATGAATCAACTTTTTCAACGATTTCGCTTTTGAAAGATTCGGTATTTTCTTCTAATTTCTGAGCGTATTCTTCCTCAAGTTTAGCTGTTTCAGCTTTCACTTTAGAATTAATAGCAGCCTCAAAAATAGTAGCAGCTTTTTGTTTAAATTCTTCCGATAAATCAGAATCACCAACTAAAGCATCAACATCAGCTTTGACATCATAAGAATCTTCTTTTACTTCTTTTTTCTTATCTTCTTTGTCGTGCATCATTTCTGCTTTTGTTTCTTTTTCTTCTTTACCCGATTTTTCAGTTTCTTCTTTAGCAGTCTTCAAGTGAGATGGCTCGGCAGCCACTTGACTTGATTGAGATACTTTGTCAGAAACTTGACTAACTTTTTTAGTTGCGTCAGGATTGCTGTCAGTTGGTTTAACAACTGCTTGACCTAAATCTTCAGCATCATTTTTCAGATGAGAAGTTTCTGCCGCTACAGCATTCTTTTTCGGTGCGTCAGCTTGTGGGTTAGCACTCGCTTCGTTCACTTCTTTTTCTAACGCCTCTACTTGTTTTTCTGTTTCGGCCATTGAGAAATCTCCTTATTAAAATAACTAGTTATTTTTCTCTTTATTACTAGATATTTATAAAATTAAAGTTTTTTAAGAAAAGAATCAAAGATTTTTAACTTTTGTTCTTCTAATGATCTTTTCTTTGTCTTAATAAGTTCTAGTTTCCAAGCTTCTATCTCTTTTTCAACTAAAACTCCATTATCCCATACCCACTCTTTGTTTTCCATAATGCCTTCAACGAAAGCGTCTGGAGCTGAAGGGTCTGCGACTATGTCAGCAGCAGTTGCCAAATAAAAGTCTTTACCGACATAATTGACACCACCTTTTTGTTCTAATGAACCCATACCACGAGATGATACTCCTAATTGAGCACCCTCGTCAATAAGACCTTTTACAATCTTACCATACGGTGTATTCATTATCTTCGCTTCACCAATAAAGTTGTTTCCATCTGGATAGAGTTTTTTAATCATATGTGAAACTCTTTCCAAATTAACTGTTGGTCCGTCAGGATGACCTAACTCACCAAAAGCTCTATTTTTATTGATAAATTCTGCGTTATATCTTTTTACTTCTTTTTCAAGTACGTCTTTTGAATAGACTCTTCCATTTCTATTTTTTATTTCAGATTGTAAAAAGATACCTCTAATTTTATATTCTTTCTTACCGTCTTTTTCTTCGATAAGATATTCTGCGTTAGAAATTTCTTCTGATATTAGCTTCATAAATTCTCTCTCTTGTATAGACTATTTATAAGTTTTTTTATCTAAACTCGATAATAATTGTGTAATTATCACCACTAGCAAAGTTTTTTGTACTTAACAATACGTCACCAGTTGGTGTTGTAGCATTGTTAGGTATTTCATCTCCAGCTGGTCTTAAATCCCAATAACCGTTGCCAGATAAGAATAAAGCAGTTGCGTCTGTAGCTCCGTCCCAAATAATTTCTACACCTGACTTATTATTAGCCGTGTTGATAGAATACCATATCTTTGATATTTTTCTATTACCATCTTCAGTCATAAAAGTGAGTTCTGAAGCGTCAACTTTTTTGACTAAAGTTTCACCTGTACCATCAGAAAAGTTTGTTAATTTAGTGACAAACTTTACACCTGAAGTGTCAGCGATTGTTTGTGTTGTTACTATATCTGCCATTAGTTAAATCCTGCCTCTTTATGAGTTTCTAAAACAATATTATATGATGAAACATTACTATCACTTGAAAGTAAAACATCACCTATTGTATCTTTAATTTTTATTTCTCCTGGTTTTAAACCGTAATTTCCTCTACCACTTATGACTACTTGTTTTGTAGTATCGTTTTGATAAAACAAAGTAACATTACCTGTTCCTAAAATTTCATATTGAATATTAGCAATAGAAACTTTAGGTTCACTTGAAGCATTTAATAATTCTGACGTATCTACAATTAACTGTTCAGTTTCATTTCCTACACCTGTTGCTGTAGTAATTGTTTTAAAACTATCATCAACTAATTTAGTTGTAGATATGGTCATAATTAACTTCTTGGTGAGCCAACAGCTGCTACTGATCCAGCAAATGTTATTTCATCTGTTGGATGTTTTTCAATAATTGCTTCATCACCTGCTAAATGAAAATAATTTGTACCTATAGTTACAGTACCACCATTTTCTTTTAGTGTAAGTGTTTGAGCATTAGCAGTTGCCACACATCTAACAAATACAGCACCGCCTAAATCGTTATCTGTTACGTTAGTTGTGGCAGAACCTTTTATTATAAACGTTGCCATTTATTTAACTCCTAATTGTTCGTTTGTTTCTTTTTCAATGTATTGATATAATTCTTTTTTGTTTATGTTATGAAATTCAGCAACTTTATCAACAGCATTTTCTACATTTAATATTAAATTGCCTTTATTTTCAATTATCTTAAACATATCTTTTACTGCCTCTTTCATTAAAGGCGAAAGACTATTATAAGTCTTTGAATCAATTAACTTGTTTTCTTTTATAATATTACTGATTTTCATTATCTTGTGTTAAATCTATTTCTGCCTCGCCATCATTTTGAAGGCTAGCAACCGTTCCATCTTGGTTAAATGTTCCGGCATCAGCAATTTCTGGTTTAGGGTCACTAAAAGGTTGTGCATTGAACAAATTACCAGCAAGTTCTTTTCTTTGATTATCTAATGCGTCACCTACTTTTGCTCTTAAAGCGTCTTTAAATGCTTCACCGGCTTGGTCGTTATTTGCGTTAGCCAAGGCGTCAACAAAGTTTTTTACTTCTTCACTCATATTTTACTCCTTATAAATTATCAATATCAGAATTTTGTGCTGTTGGAGCAGCAATAATTCCGTCATCAATTTCTTTTTTGATTTGTTTATCAATGTCTTCAATATCTCTTTGATTTTGTTTCAATACGTGTTTTCTAACATATTCAACAGAATAATATTTACCGACATAATCTCTCATTTCATTGGCTAATGCCAATCTTTCTCTTAACATTTCTGTTTGTTTTAATTCAGCAAAATGACCGTCTTGTAAAAAGTCATAATTAATAGCTTGATTAATTAATGCCCAATCTTCTTCAGCAATAATACCTTTTAAAACTAATTGTGTTCTCATTATATCATTAAAGAGTTCTGTAAACTTCTTTCTTAATCTTTGAACAAATTTAGTAAACTTCAATTCATCTCTTGTAATTTCAGTTGATCTTCCTAAATTAAATCCAGAAGAAGACTCTAATCTACTTACAGGTACGTTTAATGATCTATATAATTTCTTTTGGAAATATTCTATATCTGTAATCTCTCCAAGATTTTGACCACCAGGAAGTGTAGAAATATCTGTACCTCTTCCACCTTCTCTACTTGGTAACCAAAAGTCTTCTAACATAGACATATAGTTTCTGTCATCTCTTACTTCACCAGTAGAAGCGTCATAGACAAGTTTGTTACGGTATCTTGCCATAACATCTCTTAAATATTGTTCTGCTTTTACTTTAGGTAAGTTACCTACATCAATCTTAAATATTCTTCTTTCAGGTGCTCTTGCGATACGATAAATTACAGCGGCATCTTCAATCATTCTTAACTGATTGACAGGTTTAATTGCCTTATGTAAATAAGACAAGACCATATTTTTATTTTGATCTATTAAACCACTAGGACAAAATGCGATTGTATCAGGTGCGATTTTAATACCCATACCTGAAGTAGTACCTACAACACCTTTTTCATTAAATAAAAAATATTCCACATATTCATCTACTATAGATAAACCTTGTGGTGTAGGACCGTCTGGTCTTTTCTTTCTAATTTCTCTTATCTTTTTGATTTTACGAGGGTCAATATATTTTAATTCAGTGATACCCTTTTTAGGACTATTTCTATCTATAATTTTGTGATAAAAAATTCTGCCGTCAACATACCATCTTCTAAAAATATCGTGTCCTTTTGTACTGAAACTTAATAATCTCAATACATTTTTAAATTCGTCTTCTATTTTTTTTCTTACTTCTTTTCCATAAGGTAAATTTTCTACGTTTACTCTTACGGCGTCTTTCATTTCATTAGCAACAATTGCCTCATTAACAATATCTTCGATTGCCATATCACATTCTGGATGTATGGAAATTTCTCTATATCGTCTAATAAGGTCCGCTTCAGTTTTAGCAGTACCTTCCATATCAAGGTACTGACCAAAATACCCGCCAGCGGCGACGGTTTGGGTACCGTCATCCGCTTGCTTGGTCGTAAAGCTTTGTTTTGGATCTTGTTGCTTCTTTGCTCTTGTAATACTAAATCCAAATAATTCAGCCATAATATTATTCTCCTGTACTAATACTTATACGAGATATTAAGTAGTAGTATTGGACTCCATAAATTGGAATCTCAATGACACCTCAAAACTCATTACAGCAGATTGAGGTTCATAGGTCAAAGATACACCGCCTATACTTGTTGGAAAACAACCTCTCAAAGTGTAAGATTTGATTGTATTACCGTTTCTGTCTAATTGATCTACAAATGCGTCTGTTTGATAATCAGCAGGATTTGTTAATCCTTCATTATCAGACATATTGTTGATACCATTCTGCCATCTTTCAAAGGCATTTCTCAACTTCATATTTGTATCATTTAGTACAGTCATAGTCCACGGTTCAAACGTTCTATCTCCAGCGATGTAAATTGGTCTTCCTCTAAAGTTAACAGTTACATCACCTACCGCAAAAGCAGGTACTGTAGTTGCTGTACATAAGAAAGCCAGTTCTTCCGTTTCGCCGCCAACTTGGGCATAACCAGGAAAAGGCATTGTTACCTTAAACTGATTGGCTCTTACGCCACCGCCAGCAAGTTTAGCTTTGAAGTCATTTATATTTGCCATTTTTTATTTCTCCTTCTCTACTATTAAGCGCCAGCGACTTCTTCAAAAGCCACGCCTGTTCTTGTAGCGATAAATTGAAGTGTAATAAAGTTAATACTTCTAGCAGGTTTGATAAAGATTTCTGCTATAAACTCATTACGGTCAATTACTTCGCCTGTGTTGTTAGTTTCATCACATACTACTAAAAAGTCTGTGATACCTCTTCGACCTTGTACTTCTCTTAGGAAAGGTTCTACAATGTTTCTAAAGTTAGCTCTTGTAAATTCATCATTGAACTCAAAGAGTTGGAATTTAGAAGCAGTTGCAATCGCCTTTTCTAATACGATAAACAATCTTCTTACGTTGATTCTATCAAAAGCACTTGGTGAAGAAAGACCAGTTTTATCTCCAAATAAGATAGTACCTTGTCCAGGAAATGTTGTCACTGGATTGATTCTTTTTGGATATAATTGATCTCTTTGTGATTTTGTTGGGTTGTAAGCCAGTTTCACAGCGCCTCTAATAATACCTCTATTAAAGCCAGCTGGTGAATACCAAGCGTCAGCAACTAAATCAGTTCTAGCAGCCAAACCAGCAGTATCTCCGTTTAATGGTACAAATCTATATACATCACTGTATCTGTCGTAAGTATATTTGTATCCACTGTCGAATACGACATATGAAGATGATCTAATGTTATCGAAGAAATCAATAACGTTAGTAGTTTGAGTGTTTGAGTTAGTTACGTTTACAACGTCTGATCTTTGAGGTGAAGCAAACACAATAGCATCTTTTCTATTTTCAGCTATAGTGATTAAGTTATCAATGTGTGTTGTACTTCCTGAAGGACCAGCGATGATTAACCCTACATCTACAGTATCAGCGTCTTGGAATAATTCATACGCTGTTTTCAGTTCACCTGTTGTTACAGCAGAACCATCAGAACCACCAGAAAGTGATTCACTTGTTGGAGTTGTTACGTTAGTGAAAGTTACTCCACTAGAAGCACTACCCCAATTTGATCCTGAAGAATTGTGATCTGTCCAATAAATGTATTGTGATTTATTTTGAATAACATTTACATAATAGTTGTCATCGCCTTGTGCTGTTTTAGCATCACTTGCTTTTGACACTTTACTAAATGTTTCAATAACTTCGCCAGGAGTTCCTGAAATACCACCGTCTTCGTCAATAACGACTACGTGTAATTCGTCACCAGATCCGCCTCTTACTGAAACGTATGGTGAAGTTCCTGGAGCGCCATCAACGGCATCATAATATCTCCATCTTCTTTTGATTCTAGCGTCATCAACAACTGCTGTTTGTAATCCGCCTTGTCCTAAAGGATGTTGAACGATTGTTAAATCGTTTGTAGAAATATTAGTTATTCTATATTTCTCTCCAGTAGTAAAGTCAGTTGTAGCAGCTGTTGTAGAAAATTCAACAATGTCTCCAATGTTGAAAGCTGTGCCGTCATCTACAGTAATTGTAGTGTCGCCAACAGCAGTACCTGAACCTTCGTTAACTTGATTTCCTGTTCCTAATGTTTGTTCAAAAGCAGAAGCACTTGGACAAGTCGCAACTAATAAGTTGTTACCCCAAGTTCCTGCTGTTCTAGCAGCAAATGTTCCTACATTCGCTTGACCAGTAGCATAATTATTTTGGTAATCATCAATATTTTTTATTAATACAGATGAACCAGTCGTATTTGCGTTTGTTAAACCAGTATTATTAGCTCGTACTACTCTTAAAGCGTTAGAGTATTGTAAGAAACTTGAAGCACTGAAAAAATACTCAAATGTACTTGTATCAGGTTTTCCAAATGTACTTACTAACTCTTGCTCACTAGAAATTGCCACAATCTCTTCCACAGGACCTCTATTCGATTGAATAGCGATAGCCCCAATAGATGTTGATACGGCAGGAATAATTCTTGTTAAGTCTTTTTCCTGTACGAGAACACCTGGTGATACTTGAAATGCCATAGGTTTTCTCCTCTAATTAGCCTAATTATTAATCATTTATCGTAAGTTTTCTTACGCCCATAGTCAAAACTTATTATACAGATATTTATAATTATCAAAAACTACAGTCCTTTTCTCACTATTGGATGCCATACTGTACCATATTCGTCTGAAAATGACTTTTCTTCTTCAGGTGTTCCATCTTCTATAAACCCAAAGGGTGCCATATCTTGTTCTATTAACTTCTCTTGTTCAATATAAAGTTGATTTCTAACGTTAGTATTTGTCATTTCTTTGAAAAATGGTTGATTTGATAGCCAACCAAAGATAATTAAACAAGTAATTAAGTCATCATTACAGCCGTCTTCAGCTTGCCAACTGTTACCTCTTTTACTAAATGTTGACATTTCTTCTATAATGTTAAAGTCATTTACTATAAGTTTATCACTTTCTATTAAAGTCTTAAAGTTTGAACAGCCTAGTTTTTTAATTTGTTTAGTCATTCTTACACCAAGTGATGTACCTCGACCACTAAATTGAGCACCTAATATTTGACCAGCCCGACCTTTTTGAGTCGTCATTAATAGATTGTCATACTCAATTTCAAAATGTAATGCGTCTGATATTTGCTGACCTAAATCATTGACTTCTACAAGTATGTGTGCTGTGTTGTATGCTTTGGCAATTCTTGCTATGATGTTTGGAAAGACATAAGGTTTAATTTCATTACTTCTATATTTTGCCACAACTTTATATGGCATTTGTGTAACATCAAAAACAACAAAAGCAGAATAATCTTTAATTGTTCCTCTTGCGACATCAACTGTACAAACATAAGTTTTGTCTTTTTCGGGTCTTACATAAATGTCCACACCTGCGTTTGACTCAATAGGATTTAAATGAGCAAGTGTTTTAATTTTAGATGGTGATATTAATGTATCTATTGATCCTAAAAATTCACATTCAAATTCTGATTGGAATTGTTCTAATGAGGTGTTTCTAATTGTTGCTTCTTTCCACGCTTCATCTCGTCCTGGTACTTCACTCCAATGGACTTCAATAGGTATATAATCGTTTCTTTTATTTTCTGCGTCTACCCAAAGTTTATAATACATATTCATTCCGTGAGGTGTAGAAACAATAATCATTTTTGTTTTTTGACCAGATGAAATTGTAGGATAAACTGAACTAAAAAATTGTTCAGCA
>Ga0208899_1002464_pt1 | contig 12320 bp, 29 predicted proteins | sample VirMetDEL_Nov_24_FD_184518 | JGI IMG/M metagenome (GOLD analysis project Ga0208899, IMG submission 184518) | Aqueous microbial communities from the Delaware River and Bay under freshwater to marine salinity gradient to study organic matter... | ecosystem: Environmental > Aquatic > Marine >...
CAGATTGATGAGGCTTTGCCTGAACTGCCGACAACTACAGGTCCAGCTGTGCCGATCAAGTCACCATTTTAGTGTTGGCGGTTGGATCCTCATCGTGAGCTTCAGGTCCGAAGCCTTCAGCCTTGATTTTTGCCATATCAAGTTCTGGCGCGGGAGCCTGAGCTTTTTGCTCAAACGAAGCAAGCCATTCGCGTAGCGCGTCACCAGTCGGTGTACCTTTTGGCCATTTGACCCACTTGAGGATTGCTTTTGGATCGGTAAACGGTCTGGCAGATTTGCCGCACAATACGGTGTAAACAACAGGCGGTCCTTCGCGTCTGCGGTTGCGTTCAATCCAGAGCTGACCTGCTGTAAACCGTTCTGATTTCATGCCAGAGATTCCTGAGATCGGAGTAAAGGCGATCGGCGTTCCAATGATCTCTGTTGGTCAGCCGATACCACCACCTGTTTTACCAGTAGCACCACCAGTTACGTCTACGCGGTTCCCAATCATTGATATGCCTGGCTGTGTGCGGGCAAGGATTGCTGTTGGCAATGGAACGGAAACGTTTGAGGAAGATCCACGCGGCAACGTGACGCTGTGCACTGGAGCGGTGCCGATCTTTGAAGCTCCTGACTACAGACCGCGTGATTTCACTTGGGTTTCACCGCCAAAGGCAGACATAAAAAAGCCGGAGGGGGCAAATCCTCCGGAGCAACCCACTCTTCCACAAACGTCGGGCTCGACACTTCCCGACAACCCAAGGTTGCCCAAAGATCCACCGTGTCCACCCTTTGGATCGAAAGAAATCGGATCGTTTAACAAACTTGGAACGGAGGTTCTTGCCGGTTATGAGTTGAAGGATGGCAAGTGCGTAAAGCTTTGGGATCCGGTGCCTGTTGGGCAAGTGATCAATAACTATGTGCCTGATGCTGGTCCAACCGTATCGGTTGCGTTGACTGCTGCTATTGCAACGACTGTGGCGATCTTCGCCAAACCGATTGCGTCAGTGCTGCAGAAGCTAGCCAAGCCTTTGACAAAGAAGGTGGTGAAGAAGATCAATCAGAAGCTTGGCCGTAAGGAGAAACTGGAATCCTTACAGCAGCGGCGGGTTGTGCAGCGTCATCGGAATCAAGCCATTCGCGATCTGAGGCGGGCTTTGGGTAAATGATCTGGTGCGTATGGTCTTCTACCGGCTTGGGTTTTAGGACGACATCAGCGCAGATGGAATAAAACGGTGAGGTTTTGGCGAAGCCGTAGCCGCCTTTGATGGCTTCAGCGCAAGCCTTGAGTCGTCCCATCTCATAGTTCAGTCGCTTGTCGGCTAAAGCTTGTTCGTAAAGCGCGACTTGCTTTCGCTGAGCGTCTTTGCAGAGATTGATCGGACCCCAGTCGAGTGGAACGGAGAACGTGGCTGTGATTCCAAAGTTATGGCTGAAGTTCTGGCGGTAGCCTGTCCTTTGAGGCTTGTAATACAGCACCGTGCCAGGGTTATCAGGAATACCATCTGGGCCATCGAGTCCTGTTTCTGGGTCGATTAGGCCAAAGTTGTCGCTGTTGTCGTAAACCGGCTCTTGATAATACTGATTGTTTGGATTGCCAAAAGAGTGCGTAGTAGACGCAAAAGGAGAAATATTGAGCGTGGCACCGTCGCACTGGATGCCACTGCCGACTGAATACTTCATGTACTGCCCAGGCGTAATTTGAACAGCCTGGTTGACGACTGAGCCACTGCTGTTTGAGACGGGGGATGCAGTTGCACTGACTTGTGCTGCAGCTGGAGCGGTGTAGAGCAGGCTGAGCAGCAGTGCAGAGGCTGTCGCTCTCATTGGCTAAAGGTGCTGGTGGAGTCGATAACGGTTTCAGTGATGGTCTCGCGCTCAATCATGACTTTTTCGATTAAGCCCGGTCCTTGGAATGTCTCCGCAAACTGAAAGGCTGCCCCTGGAATGGTTTGTTTCCAGCTTGAGCGGCTTGAGAAGTTAACAGTATTGATTCCGGCTGATGGGCTCACAACTCCGCTTGTTGGCTCAACGCCTGTGCCGCTGACTGTGTACTCAAAGCCAGTGCGATAAGACTCTGAGACAATCGACTCTTTAACGATCGTCTTGGATTCCGTGTGGCTACTGACGACCCCTTGACTGAAATTTGGGATGACGGGGACTGATTTAGCTTCTGGAGCGGCAAGAGCGACAACGCAAAGAACACCCCACGCGGCATAAAGACCCGTCCACATCATCTAACGTTCAACTCAGTGATGACTTGACCGATTGCCGATGTATTAGCTGCCCCTGGGGAGATCGTGACAGCGCCTGAAGTTGTGATGGTGCCAGCCAAGCCGGTGTTGGTGCCTGCAGCTGTACTGGTGACATCGCCAAAAGCTGGAACGGCACCAACGGTGGGGGCTGACGTTGGAACGGTATCGCCCTGTGTGTAGCTGGTCGCGAAGCTGAATGCGTTACCAGCAGTCTTTTGAGTTGCGTCCGGAATCGTGATGGCATTGACGCCATTCGTGACTGATCCGAGACCACCAAGAGCATCGCTGGTGGTTGAGCCACCTGCAGTCACGCTGGTGTCTACTCCGGTTCCGCTGATGCTGTAGCTGTTGCCAACTCGGATGGCGCGTGTGGACGCTCCACCAACATCAAGTTGTACTGAGCTTTGAATTTTGTGCATTAAATCAGCACGAGCTGGCAAAGCCGCTGCCAATGTGATGCCCAATACCAAAAGTGTCCGGGTCATTTGATGCCAGCTTTGGTGTCTTTGTTATCGACGATAGTAGGTTTCTTATTTCCGTTTCCATTGCTCTTCCGCTCGATACCAAACGAGGCCATTGCGCCTGTCAGGAGTGACGCCACGAACGTATTGTCCATTTTCATCTGAGGGAAGATGCCCAAATAGGAAGCGGTGAGCAGTGCAGCACTCCAAGCCAAGACCAAAGCCTTGACGATGTCTGCCATCGAGATGCCTTCCTTTTCGTGCTGATCTTCAGGATTGGAAGCCATAGCGGAACAGGGCTACTGTTACAGGGTAACTAGGTCAATCCAATGCTTCTAGTTCTCAAGCCCATCTTGATGACTGCCTGGAAATCACGGGCGTTCAAAGAACTGATTGTGGCGATGCTGGAGAAGATCGTTACCCGCACCGATAACGATTTGGATGACCTGGCCGTGAGGCACCTCAAGGATCTGTTGTTGCCTGACACACGAGTTGAAAAGTAGGTGGCCTCAGGCATCATCCAAATATCCTTGCTGCTGGTGCTAGGCGTGCTGTCACTCCTGCCGTTTTTTGAACGCTTTTCCAAAGATGCGCCCCACCGCATGGCTGCTGTTAAACAGCTTGAGGAGTCCATGCCGCCGGAACTATTGGAGGAAGACGCAGCGTGGTTTGAGATGTGGAAGGCAAGCGGGTATGACCAAGAGGTCTACATGCCCTATTTCAAGCAGCTTGACAACAAGACAGGCACTGGTTACAGGGAGTGCTTTTCCTCGGCCGCTGGAATGGTGGCGGCGTTTTATTCCAAGGTTAAGACGGATGATGAGTACAACGAGATCAGGGCCAAGTTCGGGGACACCACGTCAGTAGAAGCACAGCTAGCAGCGCTGCGCAGCCTTGGCTTGCAGGCTGAGTTCCGCAAAGACGGCAACGCTGAAATGGTTGAGCTGGAGATTGAAAACGGCAGGCCAGTCCTTGTGGGCTATTACTCCGCAGGCAACATGCTTCTAGGTGAGCCACCAATGTGCAGCGGGTTAGGTTGCGGGCATTGGGCGGTCATTTCTGGCTACTCACAAAAGAACTCTGACGATCCCCTTTGGATACTTCAAGACCCTCGCGGGTTTCCTGAAATGGAAAAGGGCGGTTGGTCTAACCCGCATCTAGGCCGCAACGTCAAGGTCAGGCAGGCTGCATTTAAGCCACGTTGGGAAACTGAAGGCGATTCAACAGGCTGGGTGATTCTCGTTAGTGAGTGAGTTCTATTGGGTTTGGGCCTTTATCAGTGCGTTTTGGACCACGGTTGTTGTTCAGTGCGCCAAGCCCGCAAACCTAGAGCGTTGCGCACAGGTCAATGATTGGCTGGTGCCTTGGGTTAGAGACACCATGGACATGCACAAAAACGGTGCTTACCATTCAGAACGAAAGATTCTGCAACAATCCGATGGGCTGGGCAGACTGGATGCAGGTAACACCCACCACTGAAGAACTGTTCGAGGTTGAGCGCAGCGTCAGGGAAGTCAACAAGTGCGATGACGAGGAGGCTTTGAAGATGCTGTGCTCTGCCTTGGTGCGGCAGAGCTGGCATCAATCCAAACTGCTCAGCCAAGCTGTAGGGCGCATAGGCGAACTTGACGCCAAGATTGCGACTTGGGACTAGGAGCCTTTGCCAAGGATCTTGGTGCGGTAGTACCGCAAGGCACTTTCAAAATGGTATCGGGCTTTCCAATCCTCCCGGAAATACCTCACAGTCCCACCAACGCAAAGCTCCCATAGCAGCAGCCCGTCTTTCTCGACCTGCTTCATGGTTGGCTTCGACATAAAAAAAGGAGCGCGGGGCGCTCCTAGTTTCTCGTTCAACATTTACCTTAAAAGTCAGCGCCGGATTTGTCAGCTGGGCGGGGCTTGGCATCACTCAGAGCCATCAACAGATAATCGTTGCCCGCTTGACTTTGGCGCGGCATCAGGTTGGCGCGAAGCTTGACGCATTCCTCGCCTTTTTGATTCTCGCAGCGTTCTGCGGTCTTGACCCATTCGACCATCTTGCGCAGCTCAGAAACAGGCACCTCCATGGCTGCCCAATAGTGGCCGTCTTTTTTTTGGTCTTTGTTGAAGTTGCCCCAAATGTTGAAGGCGTCGGGTGCGAAGTCAGGCATCACTTTTGATTGAAGAACTTGAGGATGATGGTTTGCAGCGCAGCGTTGATGACACCTTGATGGCGTTGCTCTGCGTAGTGCTGCAGTTGCTCGGCTAGCTGCTTGTCCAGCCGAACTTGAAAGTGCTGAGCACGACGTTTGTCGTCTTGCTTAGCTTGCGTGGTTTTTTCATCAGGCATACTCATTCATAACGGCTTGAATCCAAGCCTCGTGCTTTTTGCTGGTGATTGCCGGGGCAACCTTAGCGTTCGCTGCCAGGTTGAACTTTGACCGGAACGCTTTACAAAAAGCCTCGCGGTTGTCTTGGGGCATGTCACCAATCCACTGGAGCAGGAAGCTGCGTTCGCTATCTGAAAGAGGCTGTTCCTCTTGAGATACACCGGCAACAGATGGCCCAGCTGCAGGCTTTGCCTTCTTCTCTTCGCGGTGAGGATTTTCAACCTCTTCGCGTGCCCAAAGCTGCCAAGCAAGCCCGAACTGTGCAGCAGCCGCTGTGCAAAGACAGCGGCGATGGCTATCAGTCAGATCGCGTGCGCTGACCTTGCTAAAGGCGATGGCGTTGTTGCGGTTGTCCATGATCGCCTGCGGAAAGTGCGGCGACGTTTGACGATCAGGGCCAATGAAATATCCGACGACATAGCCGGTTTCATTCGGTGCTTTCCAAACATGGCCGCCGCCAGGCGCAGCAGCTAAAGCAAATTGCCAGCCGGGGGCATGTTCGTGAAGCAGGTGCATGGTGCGGCACCAATTCACATAATCAGCTTTGTAGCTGCCGGATCCTTTTTGGCTTACGTCATCGGTGGTAATGACATCGCCAAGATTAGGGAAGGGCTGTGACGGTGATGATGGCTCCGAGGAAGTCATCTGTTTGATACCTCTTGGTTGCTTGGATGGACACGATCTGGCTGTCATTGCGCAGCAAGACGCTGGCTAGGGCATCTCCGACGGCATCGGAAACGCTCCGCACAATTTTGTCAAGATCGGGCGTTTTGACGTGATGGACTGGGGCAGAAGATTTCAGTTTGCCAGCGTTTTTGCCTGTGCCGTAATGGGACAAAGGACGCTTGAAGACAAACTCACATTGAAGTGAGACTGCGGCATCGATGTCCCATCCTTCGGGCTTGTGACGGTGTGCAGCAGCTGCAACGTCACTGCGCCAACTGGCGAGAGCTTCTGCATTGTTAGCAATCACCCTGCTCTTAAAGGCACGCATAGAACCTTGCGGAACTGGCGTGCCGAGAACAGCAAAGGTGACGCTATTGGAGTTGGCTGAAGGCTCGGTCAATGGCGCTGTTGAGAAGGGCTTGGGCAAGTTTTGAGGCACTGAGTTTAGGCTGCTCAAACTCAATAAATTCACCAGCGATTGACACGTTGGTCATGTTGCCTTTGGTGGCGTCTGATATCTTGCTGAGCTTGTGGGCTCGATCTTGATCTAGAACGATTTGGACGCTTTTCATTTGAGAGAATCGCAGGCTTTTTGAATGCCAGCGTTGCAATCACGCTGGGTCATTTCGGTCAAAGTTGTATCGAGGGAGTACCAAAAGGCACCGCCCATCAGGAAACAAAAGACTGCAATGACAATGGCATTGCTCTTAGGGGCGCGGCGCTCAGGGTCATAAAAACCTGGGCTGCGATCGTAGATGCTGTTGCGAGTCATGAGCGAACGAGAGAAAGGGCTCATGTGCAGCAGTATGACGTGGGTGGTATGCCATGTCAAGGGGCTGGGAAATAAATTCTTGCACCCCTGCCAGATCGGGTAAGTCTGCGGAGGGCTTTGCCCGCTGCGTCATACCTGAACTGCACCCTGCCTAGCTTCATCAGATCATTCAGCCTGGCGCTAGCGGTCTGATGCTTGAGGCCCAAGGCAACCTCGACTTCATCGCAGGTAGCGCCTTCCGGCGCTGACCTGACATGGCCGAGAACCTCTGCCTGCATCTTCCCGAGAATCTTGTCGAGGCTGCGGGCAGCGTCGATGCTTGGGCCTGTGCCGTTATGAGGAGCTTGCACCTTCGCCCTCCTTATATTGGGCTATTCCTTTGCGCAAAAGAGTTTCGTAGAACTCCTTCTTTTTCTTAAATGGGCTGCTTTCAAACAGTGATTCCAGCTCAGAGCGAAAGCCCCAAGAAATCGTAATTCCGATTCTCGAAATGGCGTCAGGGTCAACTCGTTTGGTCATGATCAGCTCGCAAGGATTTGTTGAATGGTGCTGTCTGTCTCAATGAAAGGATTGGACTTGAATGCCTTCATGCCTTTTGCAGGGATGCCCTCGACATATTTATACGCCGCAGAGACAACCAGCTGATAATAATCCATGTTTGTCACTCTTTTGTTTTTGGCAATCGCGTTAATTTTGCTCTCTCTATACACCTTCAACGCGCCATCTTGGGGGAGCAAAGTCCCGTCTTTCCTGGTGCCTTGTGTCACTAAGTGCAAAAAGTCCTGCAGTGGATCACCGTCGTGATCGTACGAAGAAACCAAGGCATCGGGGATGCGACTGAAATACTCAGCGATGAAAACGCCAGCGGCCAGCTCTGTTATGTAATGCTTTGACATTTTGTGCTTCATCACCAATTCGATCGACGGCTTGAAGCGCTGATGTATGCGAACGATGCGTTCGCGCATGTCTTTGGTGTTTACTGCAATTCTCGTCTCATAGTCCCAAGGCGTAATCAGCTGATTGCAGATGCTTGCCTCTTTTGCAGAAATTGCATAACCGGCAATGGTGATGCGTTCGTGTAGCTGACGTTTTTTGCCAACGTCTAAAGAATCTCTGGACTTTCTTGGGAGATTGCGGGCAACAAGAAAAGGGAAAGCCTTTTCAGATTGAATGACCGCATACAAGCGGTGTTGACCGTTGATGAGCGTTCCTGTCTCGTCAAACCCGATCGCATCGCAGCCAAGATGCCATTCACCCTGCTGCATCTCTGCTGCGTACTGTTCGACAGCGTTTTTTCGCACGCTGCGATTGCAGTTGTTGGCCTGCAGCAAATCTTTGGCTTCGTGAGGCCCTATCCACTGCAAACACACCTCCACTTGATCGAGGTTGTGCATTCCTGTGTCCATTGGTGCAAAAGGTACGAACCGTACAAAAGGTACAGGTGCGCACCTGACGTGTCAACCGTACGCTTGGTACATCTTTTACAGCAGGTGTCGCTTTTTGCCCTTGCTCTTGCCTTTGACACGCTTGGGCCTGGCGCTGACCTTGGCCACGGTCTCGATGTAGCCGGGGGGCTCAGGCACGCCCCCCTTGCGCAGGATCTCAGACCAGTTCACGCAGCCTGCAAACGTTCAAGCATTCGCATCTTCACCCCGAACTCAGCCTTAGGCCTGCCGCTGTTGCGCTCCGTTGGCTTGTAGCACCACTCGTCATCAGGCACCGAGATTTCAGCAGTGGCCCAAACGTGGTCGCAGGTTTTGCATTGACGTTTTCGACTGATGGCCTTTTCGCTCGTGTGGCGTGATTCAAGGACGCTGATCCAAGAGCATCCGCAATGAGGGCACTTCATCAAAAATCAGGAATGGTGGCGTTGAAACGTCCCCAGGCGTCCTCCCACTCCTGCCACCCTTCAGGATCTGAGTTGATGATCCGCGTGCGATCAGGCCCGCACACCACCGTCACCAGATCTGTCACCACCAGCGACGGGTGATGCGTTGCAAGGAAGCTCCTGTAAGCCTGGAGCTGGGCAGTTGCTGGGCGTCGGCTGGAGACTCCCTTTTTAGATGAGACCGTCTTCAGGTCGCCCAGAATTACCCTTTTGTCGTTGGGATCTGTCGTAGCTAGTAAAAAATCAAAGCTGCCGCCGATCCGCTTGATCTTGTCGCAGACCGCGTATTCAGTCGCCAGTGTCTGGACGCCCTTGAACAGCGGCTCATCTAGCAGTGGTTCGATCCACGGCGCCCACCTCTCGTCATAGATCGAACCCTCGCCGCGCAGGAACTCCTCACACAGGACGCGATGAATCGTGCGGCCTCTTTCTGCCCATCCATCAGGGCCATCCTTCGTGCGCTCGATGGCCGCCCGCTGGGTGGGCGACATGTCGAAGGAAAGCACGGTGCTGACGTTGTACGGCAGCCATTCCCCGTTCAGCCTGTATTTGTGCTGCAGGGGGTAAAACTCCAGCCCTGGCACGGGATCTAGCAGTTGTCTCACAAATGGCTTGCGTATGCGTCGCAAACGTGGCACGTTTGTCCTGCATTCGCAAGCGTTTGTGCCACAGATCAACGTCCGGATCACCGATCAACAGCTGCTCTGGCTGGAATCACAGGTGAGACCATTCCGCAACAAGTCAGCCGTCATCAGGGATCTCATGGATTCCAAGATTCAGGGGTTGCGCCCACCGTTAGACTACCCGCGTGCAGTGTCCGGTGCGGGACCACAACAAGGTAACCTCCGCCCTCTCACAGGTAATAAGCCTTCGCTGAAGCAACCTGAAGGCGAGTCAGAAGCTCTACAAGAGCAGCAGTTACCTCCGCACCAGACAGAGGCTGTTCAGTCTTCTGCCCAAGAACCTGACCACGAAAAAAAACATATAGTTGTTAAAAATGAAATTAAGGTAGAAAAAGCGCGTAAATCACGCGCTAAGAAGACCAAAGGCACCCCTGAGTTCGAGGCCTTCTGGAAGCGGTATCAGGGCTGCCGCCATCGCGCCAACGGCCAGTCCAAACCCAAGGCCATGAAGCTTTGGGGCCAGCTTGTCCCCGACGAGCTACAACCTGATGACCTCATGCGTGCCATCGACGGTGCCATTGAGGACATCAGATCCCGGCAGGGCGTCGGTGAGTTTGCCTCACCGCTGCCTGACTGCTTCCGTTGGCTGCGTGATGAGTGCTACGCCGTCTACCTCGAAGACAACGCCCCCGCGCCCACCAAGTCCTCCATGTTCCTCTGATGAAACTGTTTGAACCTGAAGCCGCCGAGCACTTCGTCTTTGCCGTCGTGCCCATGAACGCCAAGGAAGGGGCCATGCCCGATTTCAAGGCCATTCGCGCAGGGGATATGGAATCAGCCCTGAATCAGATGGATGGCCGCGTGCGCCCTGCTGCGCCGTACTGCATGGGCCGCTTTGATCACCTGGGCCGCTACTGCACGTATTGCCCATCTGTTGAGGGCATCATGCCTGGCAGGTTCGTCCTGCATCCTGCGGCTGACGCTGAATACAAAGCCAGCCGCCCCTATTGATGAACCCACTACAGGACATCACCAGCACCATCAAGACCCTGCGCGATGGCATTGCCAAGGGTTACTGGACGCTGGAAGATCTCGACGTGCCGCCACCCGGCAGCATCAGCAAAAACCACCGCAACCTGCTGCGCGACCAACCCAAGGCTGTGCAGGTCGAAGCGGGGCCAAGCCCGCGAGACCTAGCACCAGCCGTAACACCTGAACCTGAACCCTTTGATTTCTGATGAGCAACCTGAGCCGCATTGAATTTGACGCCACGCCTGAGGAACGCAACAGGCTGAATATGGAGGCAGCCGCGCACAACATGTCCCGTAAAGAGCTGATCCGCGAGCGTGTGCTTTATCCACAGCGCGTTGCATCGCTGGGCAATGGCCGCGACTGCATCGATCGCGCCATCACCGCTGTCAGCCGCCAGTACGGCGGGATACCGAGGCACCAGCTGGAGCCGATCATCTGCACGGTGATCTGCGCGTTAGCAGCGGAGGGTTGACACCCTTCCCATGGTATGCCATAATGGGTGTGGGAGAGATCCCTGCACCTCGACAGCTAACCAATGACCGCACAGGAACGCCTTGCACGCGCTCTGCAAATCAGAGCCGCGCTGGAAACACTGATGACGACCGAGGAAGCTGACACGTATGAAGGACTTTATGACCACTTCGCTGACTACATCAGCGACTTGAACATTGACCTTCAAAGCTCGTTAGCTGACCTCGAATGACCACTGGGGCCGCAAGGCCCCTTTTTTATGCCCTTGCGCTTTCGCTGGTGGTATGCCATACTTATGTCATCGGGAGGCGGGGACGCTTCCCACACTCAACACCTCAAAGCAAATGCTTCCCTCCACCTCCCTCAAGCAACTCCGCACCGCTGAAGGCATCCTGATGAACGTTGTGTCTGCCGGGACTTACAGCCACAACGGCATTCAGCGCGTCGCCTACACCTGCAAGCGCCCCCGTGGCCGTCGCTTCTATTCGGTCATCGGCTACGAAAACGGCACCTTCTCAACCGCCGCCTGATCACACCCACGGCCCTGGAGACAGGGCCACCACCATCACCACCTCAACCATGGACAATCACAACTACATGCTCGACCTGTTCGAGTCCTTCCAGCAGCACCAAGATCAGCTTGAAGCCACAAACCTTCTAAAGCTGAAAACTATGGAACCTGCCACCCGCTATTACGTCGAGGCCAAGCTCAACGACAAGCTCGAATGGACTGAATGGGCCTATGACGAGCATGAGCGCGATCAGCTCGTCAAAGACGCCAAAGACTGCGGCTTCTCCTACACCGTCGAGGAGTACGAGTAGTGCCAAGCCCACAAGACCGTAAGCAGGCTCTAGCAAATGGCTTATGCACCAGTTGTTGCAAAAGGCCCCAAGCCTTGCATCGGGTCACTTGTCATCACTGCATTACAAGGGTTTCCATCCAGAACTATTTCAAGCACAAACGCGGCCCTGCTTCTGTTCACGGCTCTTGTTTTGTTGACGGTTACAAGCCTGAATGGCTGCAAACTGTTTTCGACAAATTCGATGGCCGCTGCTTTTACACAGGGGCTGCCATTGAGATTGGCGGTGAAGAGACAGCAGCAGTCACATTGGACATCCCCAGAAAATTGGTCACGGTTTACGGGGAAGCCAAAGTGGTACATCACAGCAACCTTGTCTGGTGTCACCGTGCTGTAAAGCGATTTAAGGGCCAGCTGACTGGAGATGACTTCAAAGGGCTTTGGAAAGACTTGACTTTCCATCAGAGCAATAGCTCTTGATCACACGTCGGGGAGCCTGACGCCTGAGCTGTCCCCCGCTCAGGCTGAAAGCCATAAAAAACCGCACTTGCGAAAAGCAGACAGAACCAGGACAGGCCTGCGGGTTCCTGGGTCGGTAGCGGGAAAGCAGGGCGGGTTGAGGTCCGATCTATCCCCCGACATCAAATCTCAAAACCATGACCCAAGACGATTCTCTTCGCGCTATTCAGAGACAGAATGACCTCAATGCTTGGCTCGAATATGAAAGACGGCTCAAAGCGGCCTACACCCGCAGCCAAGATCCGCACCCTCGAAGATGGTTGCGTCAGGATTCAGGTCGGTGACGGTCCTGGTGCCTTTGTTGGCACCGTTAGCTCAATGCACCTCGTCGAACCAAAGATCGTTCAGCTTCAGACTTATTGGCTCAAAGCCCATCAACCCTGAGCTACCCTTGCCTCAAACCCCTGTTAACTTCAGGGCATGGCAAAGAAGTCAACCAACGTTGAAATTGAAGAGCGCGTAAACACTGTCTACAAGTTGTT
>Ga0208899_1002466_pt1 | contig 12310 bp, 13 predicted proteins | sample VirMetDEL_Nov_24_FD_184518 | JGI IMG/M metagenome (GOLD analysis project Ga0208899, IMG submission 184518) | Aqueous microbial communities from the Delaware River and Bay under freshwater to marine salinity gradient to study organic matter... | ecosystem: Environmental > Aquatic > Marine >...
CACCGCCCTGCTCTAAATTACTCATTAAATTTTCCATTACTTCAGCGCCTTTATCTATATCGCCGCCTCCTGCATTTCTAACAGCATCTGCTGTAAATACAAACTCATTTTTAGATAGTCTAGCAGGTACATCGTCAGCTCTTTCTTTACCACCCATTGCTACAAAACCACCTTCGTTTCTATAATCTTTTTCCATGCCACCCATGTCAATCATTTCTGACGCTTCATCAGTTGCCATGATACCACCTTCTTGTTTACCTATTCTACCGCCATAAGCTTTTTGTTCTATGTTCATGTTTAACATATCTATAATATTTGATACTGAACTTGAGTCAGTTCCTGTAACACTAGATATTGTATCAATATCTATACCTTTTTTATTCATGTCTATAATCATACTAATTGTATCGGTATCTAAATCACTTCCATATCCTTTTTTTACAGTAGCTTCATTCATTCCTTCTTGATCACCGCCTAAAAAAGCAGAAGTTTCTCCACTAAATATTTGTTTTACTGCACTAGGAAAAGATTTTATTACATCTAAAATTGAAGGACTGTCTCCTGCATAACCAGGTCTTGAACCGTCACCACTAGGGCCCACTAGTTGTCCACCTGCGTAACCTATTCTACCACCGTTAGCTGCCATAGCAACTGCTTCTGGTTGTTCCATACCTGCACCTTCTGGTTGTTGTGATGCTTGCATTACTGCTTGTACAAATTGTTCAAAAGATAAATTACCACCTTTGTTTTTGTACTTAACATATTCCATCATTAACATTTGTTCAGCTTGTGCTTCTCCTGCACCACCACCCATGTTTAAAAATGTTTTAGGTTGTCTTCTTGATTGACCTGCACCTGATCTAATGTATTCTTCTTCTTCGTCTTCTACCAACATGCCGTTAGCATAACCTGCACGACCACCATCAGCTGCATAAAAATTTTGCATTACATATTTTTTCTGTGGCATAAAATCTAAACCAGCACCTGCATCACCTGCACCGCTGTAATAATTTTTTGCACGTTGAACCTGGTATCTTGGGTCCATTTGTTCTACCGGTTCTTCTTCTTCATCATTGCCACCCATTAAGAATGGAGCTGCGATAGCAGTAGCACCTAGGCCACCGGCTAACATTCTAGGTATACTAAAAGCTTCACCAGATTTTCCACCTACTCTAAATAAATCTCCAAGTGTACTAAACTTGCCACCTGTTCCAAGACCACCTTTCATTGCACCAAATAATTTAGAAAAATTTCCAAGGCCACCACCGCCTCCCATAAGTCCACCTGTTAAATATGCACCACCACCGAGTAAAGCTAGTTTACCTAAAGGACTTTTAGTAATTTTTTTTACAGCACGACCAGCTTTCTTTACAAGTTTACCTAAAAAATAACCTTGTCTAGGGTCCTGTAAGGAACCTATTCCTGATTGTATTTGTTGGGGTTCTTGCATTCTAGATATTGCCATAAATTTACCTTAATTCCTATGTTTACTTGGTTTTACTAAACAAATCAAGAGGCGGCATGATAACTTTTACATCCTGTGCCATCTCTTCTGCCTTATAACCTTTGGCTTCCCAGTCTTTTCTTTCCTTAAAAACTTCGCCTGTTTCCTTGTGTCTGTAAGTCTCTTCTACTGTTGCTAAATATGTATCCATTAATCTACTTTCTCCTTCAATATGTTTAAGTAACTTATCGCTACATCAAATGAATCTGTCGTGCTAGATTGTACTGTAAATGATGTGCCTCCTACTACAATCATTGGCTGGGTCAATAATTCTTTAGTTGTGTTTGCTGTTAATTGTGCTGATTTTATAGCTGTAATACTATTGTTTGTAACAGTCACTGTTGGTGTTCCAGCAGATGTAACTAAAATAGATTTAATAATATAGGTTTCATTTACTATAGGATTGCTAGCTCCAAATGGAACTAATGCACTTCCTGCTGTGCTGTTGTCTATACCTACAAATAAATATTGGTTTACTACTGCCATTATTCTAAAAAGAAACTTTTAGCTTCTATCTCCTGCTTAACTTCATCTTGAAAAGATGAGTTTAATTTTGTAATTACTGCATCTAAATCTCTAACCAACGATTGTAAGTTAGTTTGATTGTATTCTGGTTCAGCTCTAGTTAATGATTGTACAATTTTTGCCATTATAAAATACTTATTAGTCCTCCATTCATAACGGCTACTCTACCACCGTCAAAGAAATAGACTCTACCACCTTTAGCATAATTACTATGTAATCCCCCTGGACCTGAACTATGTCGTGATGATCTACTAGGTGCGCTTTTAGTGGGTGCGCTTGAAGTCTGTTGCCCTCTCCCTTTATCTTGATTAGTTTGAGCTTGTTGGTTTGATATAGTAGAATCATGTGTACCATATTGATTATCTCTACCACTATAGTCATACGCTCTGCCACCACCAGTTATGCCAGAAGGAGGGACAAAATTATTTGTCTGCATTGTAACAGCAGCTTGAGCATCCGCAGCAGCTTGAGCATCCTCAGCAGCTTGAGCATCCGCAGCAGCTTTAGTTTCTTTTTTCTTAGTAAACAATCTTGATATAATAGTATCTTTTTTCTTTTTATTTTCTTCTTCTTCATCGTATATAAAATCTGCTTTACCCTGTGCATTTAAGAAATCTGCTTTAGCTGCTTCAAGAGCTGCTATTCTTGCCCCTTTATTTTTATCAGACATTTTTTCTTTTGCCATTGCAATTCTTTTATCAAAACTCTCTGCAGTTAATTTATTAGCATTGTAACCTGCCATAACATTTCTTCCAGAAGCATCATCGTAAGAACCCTTACCTTGAACAATCTGTCCCATGTCATTAACCATCACACCGCTAGCACCTAGTTGATTTTCTAACATTGCTCTTCTGTTTGTTGGTAGTATATTACCTAGAACATCTCTAGCCATACCAAGTCCTTTTCCTAAGAAACTGTTTGTCATATATTTTTCTATTAAACCAGGTATACCTTTTTTAGGACCCGTTTGATTTAGACCAAAATATTCTGGGTAGTTGTCTTTAAATTTATCTAATTCTGTTTGTGAGCTGTAGGCAAATTCACTAGGTACAGTATCATAATAGTTGTCCGATTCGTACTGTCCCTGAGCCCCGTAGTTTTGTCTGTTGTCCTGTATAAAATTATTATTAGCTTTCTTAAGAAATTCTAGTTCGCCAGGAGACCTACCTTTCATTGACATACCTATATTATCTAAATTCATTTTTGAAGCTCCCCCTGCCAGAGCATTGGAAGATAAATTATATAAGTTTTGAGCTCTAATAAGATCTAAATCCGTAGTAGATTTTGGGTTAAAAATTTGATTTGTAGCATTAGACCCACCATAAAGAAAAGAGTCTTCCATAAGATTAGTATAACGAGTAGGGTCATAGTTCTTGTTTACGATTGAGTTAGGGTTAGGATTATAAACACTAAAATTATCTGCAGCATTTGTATTAGGTATACCAAAAGAAGGTGTAGATGCGTCTTGTCCGCCACCTTGAACCGGTAACTCAAAAGGATTTAATAAATACTTTTGTTGTGGAATATATTTAAAACCTGCGTCTCGTATCTCCTGGTCTGTAGCCATTACCTTCTTCCTCCTGGGTGTATATCTAATCTAAACGTACCTAGTTTCCAATCTTCACCAGATGTTGTATTAGCAACTTCTAATGCAATTTGTCTAGCTCTTACTCTAATATCTTTTTTAGTTGTTGAAGATGAACATGTAAAACTATTAGTAACTTCACTACTGTTTGGGTATAATCTTGATTTAAATTTAATTGCAGTGTTACCTGTCTGTGAAATAAAATCTGGTATAAATCTACTAATTCTCATAATATACTCACCGTCTCCTCTAATATCTGGCATACCTACAGTGGCTCCTGTATTACTTCTTTTCTGTGTAATGTCAAAATCACCAGATTTAATTGATCCAATAATAGCTGTGGTAACACCACCTGCATTAATTTGATCTGTTCCAATTTCTTGGTTGTAATATATACTAAGTCCGTCCGTATTACCAACAACATCTGATGATGCATTGTCTGAAGCGGTATAATATGTTGCATGGGGTCTGTCAAAAACTGCTGAGTCTTGCCAAGCAGCCCTGTTTAAAGTACCTGTTGTCCATATAGGACGTTTAGGTGATGAGTCTAAATAGTTATAAGTAACTACCCTGTTAATTTGATCTGATGCAGCTGTGCAATAAAACCAGCTTACTTCACCAAACAGATTATTTAATCCAGCATTAATAAGATCTCTAGATGTAGCATTTATATCATCGTAGACATGGTCTTCTACAAGACAAGGCATAGATCTTAATTGACCATCGTATTGGAAGAAACCATTTTCTGACATCCAATAAGCTGTACCGTCTACTTCTATACAAGCATTTTTACCAAACAATCCACAGTTAGTTCCCACTTGTTCAAACGAGAATGTGAATGGTTGACCAACAAATTTCATTAAAAATAATGCGGTATCGGTCCAAACATAGATAGCATCCCTACCTTTAATAGCTCCCATAATTTTAGAACCATCGGCAAGTCTTTGTGTGCCTGCAGTATTATTAGCTCTTACTGTATATGAATCAGTTTGATCAATGCTTTCTTGAGAAGAAAAACGTATAAACATATCATCTTTAGTTGTTGACGTTCCAACCGTTGTTTCTGTTCCAAAAAATACTAAGTGTCTGTCTGGTGTAGATACTAACACGTGACGTGATGCAGTCGGAGCGTTTGGTAACACTGTTGCTCTTGTTGATGTTGGGCTAGCCGCAGATGCATCCCATTTAAAACATTTACCATTGTAAATAAGAGCAATTAAGGTTGTACCATAGTTATCTAAAATCCATAATCCTGGATCAATAGTAAGGTCACTGTTGTTTGGATCTCCCCAACCAGTAAAACTAGATATGTTTTGAACCGTAGCCCCACCACTGTGTGTTGATTTTGTTGTACCATTTACACCTCTTGCACCACCAGTTAATGTATTTGTACTTGTATTATTATTTGTAAAACTTATGTCCTCACTACCTATTCTAATTTCACCTGCAGATGGAAACGCTGCTGAGTTAGAAAGAACAATAGTTGTTGTTGTGGTGTCTGTTAATGCTGTAGCTAAAGTTGTTGATGCTGCTCCTGGAGAAGTACCTGACCATAAACCTGTACCCCAACCAAGTCCCCCAAGTTGTTGTGCAGGTCCAACAGATTCATAAATTAAAACTGATGCAGATCCTGCAGTGCTTAAAGGTGTGCCTGTTTCATTAGACGCCATTGTAATAGTAAAAGTATTAGAAGTTGGGACAGACGTTACCATAAACTTAACGTCTTCAAAAGTTGCATTTGTAAACGTTGACCCACTTAATCCACCTACACTATCAAATAAAACAATGTCATCATCTGTTAAACCATGGCTTGAACCAACAGTTACTGTAACTGTTGGACTACTAGATGTACTTGTAAAGTTAGCTCCTGTAATTGTAGTTCTTATAGGATGTATGTCGTAATATGTACCACCCGAATAAACATATAAAATTCTGTTTGTGCCTATAGCTGCGTATTTAATTCCAGCATTGTCGTCCCAATGATGAACAGCTCTAGCAGCACCTGTTAAATTAGTTGAACCTAATTGTTGCCAGCCACCTATTTTTTCTGGAGAACCGTATCTAAAACGAACGTTGTCGCCGTCAAACCATTGTCCCTCGGCCCCGGTCTCTGTAACCTGTTTGTTGAACCCTGGTGCAAAACCTAATTTTTGTAACATATAACTCCATTTATGTATTCCTAATTAATGGAACACCTAACATCGGCCTTTTGTCGAACCTATTTTTTTCAGCAAAAGGACCATTTACATGGTTATAATGAAGAAACACTTGTCCGCAAGTAGTTCCTTTAAAAGGTTCTCTCCAATGCTCTAATTCACACCCACTATATACTAGCATATCGCCTACTTCAAGCAGGACTTTTGTGCCTTCTGGAGCGTTGGGTTTGTGTATATTTTTTTGTTCATCTATTATATTATCTGCACCTGTACCATCTATAAAGATAGGCCAAGGATCACCTCCTAGGTTTATGGTAGTAGATATCTCACAACTAGGTCTATCTTTATGTCTTTTTAATTCATCACCATGTTTATATAATCTAGCGTAGGAATAAGTAGGACATAAGTTTAGGCCAGTTTCTTGCTGCATTACAGGTAATACTTTGACCAACAAAGTCTCCATTACAGGATCTGCATAATGTGAGTATGTATTTGGAATTTGTTTATCGGTCCATGTTCCAAACATACCATTGTCATAAGTAATATTATTATCATACATAAATTTAACAGCATCACGTTTAAGTAAAAAATAGTTAAATATAAAATTAGCTAACTCATAGCTAATTGCTTTTTTGATTACTTGATATTTATTGAAAGCCATCTTGTATAAAATTAAAACTTACTGATATTCTTATATCATTTGATTCGTTGGGTTCAACACTATGCCACAACCAAGAAGGAAACATAATTATTCTACTTTCAACAGCATCTAAATGCACTTCTCTCCACAAATGTTTTGGTGGCTGACCTGGTTTTCTTGTAGGCATATTGGTTTGTATTCCTGGTCTTGGATCATATAAAATTATTTTACCACAGTTTTCTTGTGTCTTTACATAATACACACCACTATATAAACTGTTAGGATGTATGTGTGGTTTGTTATACCCACCAGGATAATTTATGTTAGCCCACATATTACCAATTTTTGGTTGTCTGTCTAACCATTCTTCTTTATATATTTGATGTTGCATTTTAAACAATTCATCTACTAGTAATTTAAATTGTGGCATTTCATGCATATTAGTTTGACTATGCCAACCATTTATATTTGTTTTTTTTACACCTTTGTCTTGTTTAGACCAAGCAACAATATCATTAGCTAGTTGTTGATTATCTAGTTTGACATCTTCAGCAAATATAAGAGTTGGAAAAAATCCTTCGGCTATCATCTAAAAGGTTTGCCCCCAAACCAACAAACTAAAGATTGTCTTATTCCCTTAGTTACTGGATTAACTCTATGGTTTAAAAATGATGCAAATATAATTGCATGGCCTTGTTTAAGTTCTGCAAATTTACCCGGTGCCATAAGTTCTAAATCCCCACCTTGAAACTCTGATGGGTCGTTTAACAATAATGTCATTGATATTTTTCTTACAGGTGGTTCGTGTCCCATGTTTACATCACAATCCATATGCCAATCATAAAACCCACCTTCAGGGTATTCTGTAAACTGTGCATTTTCTGTTACTTGTATGTCACCAAAACCAAAATGATTTTCATTTGCTTTTTGTATAAAATTATTTAGATCTCGATACATGTGTTCCATTTCTTTAAAAGGTATCCAACTAATTGTAGTCACTCTTTTCTTTGTATCTGTTCCTCCTCCTGGTTTACCCATACCTACCTGAGCTTCTTGTGGTTTTTGTGCTCTACCGGATGCAATAATTTGTCTGCATTGATCTGGTGTAAACAATGGCGTCGTTGTTTGAACTATCCAACTTTTCCATTTAGGTTCTGATATATGTCTGTTTTCGTACATTAGCTTACTCCTCTATTTTTAATTGGGTCATACTGCACATCCATATTTGCAGCAAGTGTTCTTCTATATCCTGGACCATTAAAAGGATATACGCAATGTCTCATGTCATATGGAAATATATAAAAATCTCTTTCTTTAATTTCTGGTTGATAATCTATATTTGCAAAGTGTCCACTAGCTGAACCCAGTATTTGTAATTTACCATTTTGTGGTGCATCCTCTGCAGAGTATTCTACACCATAAGACTCAGGTAATTTTAAAATCATAACAGAAGATAAACCTGTAAACAATGATCCTTGGTGCACGTGCACTGGATTGTATTCATGTTCAAACATAGTATTAACCCATATAGAATTAAAATGTAAATTATAACCTGTAATTTTATTCCAATCTAAATAATGTTTAAACTTTGATTCAAACCAACCTAATACGTTATTAGGTAAATGATTATGTCTAGTCATTCTAGAACTATCTTCACCATTAAAAAATAAACTATGTTCTTTTTCAATCTTACCTATTAGTTGTTTGTTAGCAGGTTTTAATTTAGAATACTTTGTTTCATAAATATGATTGATAATATTGTATACATCAAGTGGTACTTGATATCTTAATACCGACTGACCTAAAAATACAAATTTAAAATCTGATGTGTCCATATTTCTGTCTTATCCTTTCTGGAATTTTTTCTATGTAAGGATTGTATACTTTTCTTACAGGTCCATCAAATAGTTTATGCATATTACTACCAACTATTTTATCATCGTAAGATAAACCATTTACATTTACTTGATCTAAATTATTGAATCTGTGATTGAAATAAGGCTCACCCATAAACTCATATATTTTTCTAAACTCTTGTTCTGGGTTTGTAACTATGTCATCGTATTTTACATAATGACAAATATCTTTATAGTTATATGAATTTTTAATTGCTTTAAGTTCTCTGGCAACAGCACCATTGTCATTCATAAGCAGCATTAATTTTTCTTCATCTGTATTTAAATTATGTCTGTTAGGAAAAGCGTCGGGGTTTTCTGTATACCACTGCATGTAACTAGCAAGTACATCCATTACATCTCTAAGTAATACAATACATTTAAAAGGTCGTTTAAAGTGTTTTTGCATTAATGAAAAATTACCGGTTGTTAATACTGGTCCACGATCAATAATTATACGTTGTGGCCAATCTTTATAATACATATCAAACACGACATCTAAAACATTATCTAAAGACTTGTGATCTGGGTAATTTAAAAACACATCGGTTTCTTTAAGTAAAAACAAATCTTTCATTATCTCTAATGTAATAGAGTTAGGTGTTGCAGCTATCTCATGATTCTGATTCATAATACTTGCAAACAAAGTATTACCAGATCTAGGTTGTGCAACTAGAAATAAAAGTTGTTTACTTTTCTTTGGCTCCGAGGTCATTGGTCAATTGTTCTTTCTTATTGTAAATCATTTCTCCTGATTTTTTAACTCTTTCTATAGTTTGTAATTGTCCAAGTACATTAAACACTTCTGGCTGACTTGAGCCTGAAGTTAATGTCTCTGCTTTATTTTTCATAATTAAATGATAAGAATCTAGTTGGTGTCTATTAACATCTTGTGTATTAAACGAACCATCATCAAATTCTTTTTTAAGAGTAGACCATAATTTTATTTCTCTCATTCTGTCCCTAGCTACAAGTTGCATATTAGCTAAACTATATCTAGCTTCATCTAAATCAATTTGATATTTTGTCAGTTTATATTCGTCAGTTTCAGTTTCAACTTTTTTTTCTAACCATTTTACTTTTGCTTCATTACGTCTGCAATCAAACGATAAACTCATTAAGTTTTCTAAGAATACATTTTGTTCTCTAACACACTGCCAATACTTCGAAGCATTAGTTGGATACTTTGCATCTTGTAACACAGACATTCTCATTTCTGTCTCTGTTCTAAATACTTGTTTCTTGGTCCATGTGTCACGAAGCTCGGCTGTCATAGCCTTAAACTCTTTGACGTCCTCTGGATCTAATAAATTATTTAAACTTGGTGCTTCTTTTTCAATAAGCGCATGTATATTTCTTTTTTCTGTCATAATTAATTCCTTTCGATTCTTTATATATAACTATTATTAACTACTTGTCAATGTTGAAGCTACAGCAGCTATAACTGAATCTCCTGTCCACTCTTCCGTATTTGCAATTTCTCCCCAGTTAGGAGCGTTAGGAGAAGATGGTGCAAATATACCACCAATAATTAAACCTGATGAAAGATCACCTGCTGCACCTTTACCTTGTGATCCAACTGAATTAGAAGTAGTTGTAGTCCAACCAATACCATCCCATCTTTGAGTAGTTGTCAAACCAACTGGAGGAGGTGCGTAACCAGAAATTACTCCACCACTTTGTGTTCCAAAAGCTCCACCAAATAATGCTAGAGATTGTAAATTATTTCCTGCGGTCCAACTAGATCCATCGTAAGTATTTGTATTAAGTTTAGTAGTAGATCCGTAACCATTACCATGACTACCACCTGCACATAAAGCTGCAGTTTGAGTACCAAAACCCATTACATTAACAATACCTTGATTAGGTGTATTGTCGACTGGATAATCTCCGCCATCAGACCAAGAACTTCCATTAAATTCCATTGTTTTTTTATGAAAAGTGTTTCCTGGATTTTGTTGGCCACCTATACAAATAGCTGCTGTCTGAGTTCCAAAACCTCTTGTCGCTCCAGAAACTTGTGGCATATTAGGATTAGCTGTCCAAGAACTACCATCATAATCATAATTTGTTGCAACTCTATTATCACCAGGAGTATTTCCTCCCATCATAATTGCTGCTGTTTGTGTACCACCGCCACCCATACCACTTGTTGCAGTAGGTATAGCTCCACCAGATGTCCAACTAGTTCCACCATATTCTTCAACCGCTGTTTCTTGTGTACCACCTGGAGTTCTTTCACCGCCAGTCATTAAAGATGCAGTTTGAGTTCCATACGAAGTACTTGTTCCACCTCTAGCAGTGCTTAAACTTCCTCCTGCTGCCCATACTCCTGCACCAACTTGTGTAAGAGCTGAATTATATTCTTCTGTGTCATTACTAGCTCCAGGGTTTTTATCTCCACCAAAACCTATAGCAGATGTTGCTGTTCCTGCTCCTGCATAAGATTGTCGAGCAGTAGCCATGTTTGCTGTTATAGTAAAAGTAGATCCATCCCACTCATTAGTAGCTGTAGTTACAATACCAGGCGTTCCTGGTCCTGCTGGAGGAGGAGTATTTATGTTTCCTCCAAAAACAACAGCATGAGTTTGTGTTCCAGCTGTTGCAGCTCTGTTTTGTCCATTTGGAATTGTACCTGATACAACTGTCCAACTTGATCCATCATAATTAGTTACTACAGTGCTTCCATCCTCTGGCCCTCCTGATATTCCTCCTGCTCCTAATGCGGCTGTTTGTGGTCCAGCTACTGCAATACTATATTGTGCTACTGGATAAGCTCCACCAGATGTCCAACTTGTTCCACCGTATTCTTCACATTGAGTACCCGGGCTAAGAGGTGCACCAGTTACAGCTAAAGCTGCTGTTTGAGTTCCGTTGCCACCCATACTAGCACGTGCAGTTCCTAAATTACCACCAGCTGTCCAAGATGATCCATCATATTCTTCAGTTGAATTTCTAAATACACCAGGAGGATGTGAGTATCCCCCAAAACCTAAAGCTGCAGTTTGAACTCCTGCTCCGCTTAAAACATATCTTGGAGTACCAAGACTACCACCTGTTGCCCAAGCATAACCATTATATTCAATTGTTTGAGATGTTGTAGCACCACCTCCAAAACTTAAAGATGCTGTTTGAGTTCCTTGAGTGGCAGACGCATTGTTGTTTGTAGCTGTCGGTAAAAAACCACCGGTAGCCCAAGCTTTAATTTGTACTAATGATTTGTTTGTGCCTGAAGTTGAGTTATACCATACTTGTCCCTCGGCTGACGAATTTAACGTCGGATCCGAAGATACGTATTTTACTTTTGTACCGTGTATACTCTCATATTCAGCCATTTATAAATTCCTTTATGGGAGAGTAATATCAGTTGGTCTACCTGGTGTTCTGCTTTTTTCTTCATCAGACAAAGCATCCCATGCAGCTTGTGCAGCTTGTACGTCAGCTGTAACAAGAGCTTGAGCTTCTGATTTAGTTTTTTCAACACCGTTTTTTTCAGCTAACCACAAAGCGCCTTTTTCGTTGTTACCAACGACCCAAACGTCTGCAGGAAAACCTCTAAGAAAAAATGCTCTTCTGTCTTCTGCAGTAAAGAATCCTTTTCCAGTGTTAGTAGCAGTACCATATATAAATAGTGCCATAATGTTTACTCCTTTGTTATTCTTATATAGTTAATCTTGTTCATTATCAACTAGTTGTTATTGTATTAATATTTAATGCTGTTGTTTCACCAGTAAATTCTTCTGTTGCAGCTGTTACTGGAGGTCCTCCTCCAGCTACTACAGCATTTGCAGAAGTTCCAAATCCAGCAGGGTTTATTCTTGCTGTTGCTAAATTAGCTTGAGTGACCCAAGTAGTTCCATTGTAAAGCTGAACTGTATTGCTAGAATCATTAGTACCTGCATTGTCACCTCCACCCATTAACATTCCATTTGAATTAGGACCAGCTGTTGTCACAGAAGTTCTTTTTCTAGCAGCAACTACTGAGTGTCCTGTTTCTGTCCAAGA
>Ga0208899_1002468_pt1 | contig 12306 bp, 23 predicted proteins | sample VirMetDEL_Nov_24_FD_184518 | JGI IMG/M metagenome (GOLD analysis project Ga0208899, IMG submission 184518) | Aqueous microbial communities from the Delaware River and Bay under freshwater to marine salinity gradient to study organic matter... | ecosystem: Environmental > Aquatic > Marine >...
TTCGTTTTCTTCACTCATCCTTATATACCATCCGTGTCTTGACCCCACCCTTACTAGACTTAACTTCTATGCCCTTGGGCTTGCCAGACCAATTGATCTGAGACCAGTTCTCCTCCAACTTCTTATCATCCCTATTTAATTGCCTGGGTTGGCTTCCTTTAGTAGACATAATCCAAAGCCAATCATACTTACCATAATTTGTCAACCCCCCATAAATGATCAAATTTGACCACATCTCTGGTCATTTTTGACCACTACATTTTATGGCACTTCTGTAAGTCCTTGATAAAACTTTCATACTGGTCAATTTTGACCATTTATACAAATTGGCATAGTTTATGCTATAATACTTATTCAGTCAACCATCGGAGCAAGCGTGTAAGCCCAAGTCCTATAGTCCCCCACTATGAGTTGTAAAAATACGGGTAGGCATAAAGGAGTCCTAACGGACGTAAACGAACAGTGTTCTGACGAACGGTGTCCCTAATGCTTAGAGGTTGGATAGCCCTGATGACGCCATGCAAGCTAGCCATAAAATATTATCGACGGAGTGTATTGACTTAACTACCTCCACTCCTAGTGATCTCTGATTGCTACTTTCGTAAACCGTTGATATTAGCCCATGGGGCGAAGCTGTGTCTACGCAACAGTAGCACCTAACGTATATAGAAGCCTCGCAGGAATATATTTTTTTATAGGGCGGTGGATGTATATACATATCTGAGTAGCAGACGTTTGCTGATCCCCCCCACCCGTGCTGAAAAAATGCTAGCTTGCGTAGATCGCATACCGGGATCGCATACCGGGATCGCATAGCAGTCCACTTGTCCGGGATCGCTGGCCAGCTTCACGCGTATAGCTTCTTTTTATTCTTTGATGGTGGGATGCATTCTCACATCTAGTTTGCTAGGCTAAGATTCTGTGACTGATTCTGTGACTGGTTATGTGAGCCAATATAGGGTTAGAAAAAAAAGTGAAGAAAGTTGTTGCGATTCGGTGAAAACTCTGAAATAGTGTTTATATCGCAAGGCAAACTGCCTAACGAAACAAACCAAGAAACCTAAAACGAAACATGAAAAACAAGTATTACAAAACAATCAAACCCGCTACAGCTAAGGCACGTCTTACTAAACTAGTGAAGGCTCACAATGAAGCATGGGAAAAGCTCAGAACGTGCGAAGAATGCGGAGCGTCTAAAGGTGATTCTGTTTATGATTACAGATTCGCTCAGGCTGTAGGGTTTTCACACGCTTTGCGTATAATGAAAATCGTGGAGGTAGATTGCTTAGAGGATTAAAGCTTAAGAACCCTTCAAACCCTTGCCCGCCTTGTCTTTGACTCGTGCGGGTTTTGGGGTAGGCGAATGAATCGCCTGAAACCATAAACAATATATAAACATGAAAAACGAAAACAAACTCAACCTACCTACAGATAAGACTTACTACGACTTCATTGGAACCGATGGCGAGTCAGCTGGGATCGCTTTCTTTGATAGCAAAGATGCCGCCCAAAGGACATTAGATGAATTGAAAGAGGGTGGCGTTACGCTTTCCCATATCGTGATTGCGGATACAACCCGGGCCATTCAAATTATAAACGACCGGGCGCAAAGCAATTACTCGTTTCCTATGGATGAGGGAGATAGCTTCTTTACTTGCAACGCTTAACCATCAAACCAATACAAACTATGGATAAAAAACAGATCAAACGAAACATTCTAGCATTGGCACACGCCAAAAGGCTACTAACATTTAAAGTTTCAGACGCATACGAGTCTGAGAATATGGTTTTATTCACCATACTAAGAGAGGCCAGAAGCGTCCTACAGGATGGCATTGATGAGCTGAGTGGTGCAGGTAAGACACCTAGCCACGAGCTGGACGCTATCCCGGATGATACTGAATGGTGGGATGAGTTGCGCCAAGAAAGCCATTTAGGCTGTTACCGCGACTAGCGTATAACCCTTCTAGCCTTGCGCCCTGCGTTCCCTATCCGGGGCGCGGGGTTTCGAGGTAGGCAAAGATGCCTACAAACAAACAAAACGCCTTACAGGGGCATACAAACCATAAACAAACCATGAAAAAACCAGAAACAGCACAGGAACTATTGAATCACATTAAAACAATGGAACACCGCGAGCGCATTGTTTTTAATCTATCAAAGCAAGCGCGGCAAGCGATTGGTAAAGACTCTTATAGCATAGAGATATATGTGACCTTTCCTTTCGAGCAAGCTAGGATGAGCGATAAAGACCCGCACCGCGTTCTAATATCGTATGTGACAGCAGACGGGAAAACAAACGGCCTTGCAAAGCGATCCATGAAACGATCCTTTGTAACTTTAAGCTTGCTCGAAAAGCTTATCGATCAAATGGTCTAAGAAGCTTAACCATAAACAAAGGATACAACAATGTACGAGGTTCAATATAACAATGGCAACGGTTGGAAAAACTATAGCACTACGTGCACGACTGGCAACGATTCGTTTTTATCTCTCTTAGGCAAACTTAAGAGAGGTGAGATTGAACCGGGAGAAGCAGTTTCTGATTCTGAAGTGTACAACTACGAGTCGTTACCTAGCTATAAGTGGCGGCTTATCGAAGTGGAATGGATACCCGGAGAGTATTGGAAAACGAGACCCTTGTCTGCCTAAACGATAGAAAAGCTAATATGAAAAATCTTAAAATGAAAAATTTGTTCGTGCTACCTAATGCTAGCTCAATTTATAATGAATTAAAAAGTATACACGAATCTGGCAACCTTGATGAACGCCAGCTCGAAATGCTTTTATTCAAGGCGTTGTGGTTACTTGAAGAGACCGAAGCCGCTTGCAACCGTCACGAATCGGATTTAAAATGGGGAGAAAGCGAACCATTCTGGGAGGGCCAAAAATAAACCTCAAACCATAAACAAACATGAAAACGAAACAACTATTATTAGCCCTTGCAATGGGCTTAGTCTCTCACCTATCCGTCAATGCGTCTGAGATCGTAGCGGCAACGCTTATCCTAGAGGCAGGGGGAGAGTATTCAACCGGGTCGATGGAAGCCGTCAATGAGGTTATAAGGAACCGTGCCGCAAAGCGCAAGCTTACGACCCGGGAAGTGTGCTTACAGCGTAAACAGTTTAGCTGTTGGAATAGCGGAAGGATTGACCAACTGCTAGCCAAAGCAAAGCGGCATCCGCGCTTTAGCGAGGCTCTAGCCATTGTCACGGGATCGCCTACGAATTACACGGGCGGTGCGGATCATTACCACTCAGACTATTGCAACCCATACTGGGCAAGCTCACTTAAAAAGACTTGCACTATAGGAAAGCACCTCTTTTATAAGTAATACAAACCATAAACAAACCATAAACAAACCATGAAAATACACAAACAAACCAAGCTAGTCAAAACAGAGAAGCAAGAGCAGAGCGCGTTTATCGTAGCCGCTTGCATAGCCATAGCATCGATACTGCTAATTGTAACCGTAATTGCGGAGAAACTATAAACCATGAATAAACTAACAGACAATCAAATCCTAGCAATCTGCACGGTTGCTTGCATTGTAGCGGCAATCATTTGCGTTTGCTACGGCCTGCACACGCTTTAACTCTAACCATAAACTAACCATAAACAAACCATGAATAACAAAATACTAAACCCAGACAGCACAGAACACGCTTCGATAACTGAAGTATTGGAGGAAGTCTATTGCCAACCGACTAAAGGAATGAATGACACCGACAAACTAGCTCGCTTAAAAGAGTTAGGCTGCGACGATGACATTTTCATCTCTACTGACATACGCACGGGGGAAACTTCCGTTATTGTAAAGCATTCTTAAACATACAAACCATGTATAAAATAATAATAAGTTATATCATCGCCTCGGCTATTGCGCTAGGCTTGCTCAATCACGCCGTAAACAAAGCACAAGACAACATCGAGACGCTTGCGGAGGTGCTAGTGCATCACGCGGACACCCTAGAGGATCATAGAGGCGTGTTGCTGCAAATGATTGACGACCTAACCGTGCCATATATGTAAAGGCAATGGAAGACATCACAGACAAACTAGAAAACGCCAAGATTTTGATTAATCAAATGATAGGCTCGCATCAAGGAACACCAGAGGCGGCAACTCAATACGCCATCTATCAGCTAGGCTTGCCGCAAGACGTTGCAAGCTCGTTAATCCAATACGCAAACCAAGTAAACAAACAATGAGAGCAATAGACACAGCAGGAACGCAAAGTAAAATCTCTAGTTGCATGGGCTTCATGGCCTCTGGAGCAGCACGAGACGCATACCGCAGGCTACTAACGGCAAGCACGGTAGGAGAGAGCAAGGGAGAGCAGCGCAAGTCTCCTTTTAGTAAAACAACAAAAGAGAAGGTAAAGAAGTAATGACAGAGAGCATGATAGCAAGCGCAGTCCGATACATGGAAAGCATCAAAGACAAAGTTCCGCCCGCAGATGAGGAAGACATCATAGTCAAGTCTGGCACTACTCATATGAGAACGCTAGGCATTGACCCGCACGAGGCAGTCAAGGCCGTCGATAAGCTCAAAGCAACGGGGCTAATGGTCAAGGATGCTTGCGAGCAAGTCGGCATGACTAGGTCACAATACTATAAAACTAAAAAAGGAGTAACAAACAGAAAATGAGAACCATACAGCAATACAGAAAAGATCACCCGCAACTGTCAGAGGAACAAGTCCACTCTGCCTATCACATAACAGAGATTGATGCGCCAGAGTTTAGCGTGAGCGGCTTTACACTCATTGCACGAGGTAAGTGTCTCGCCATCCATGAAAACGGCAATATAGCCCCTTTACGGCTCAAGGAGAGCTACTAGAGAAGGGGAGTAAGGGGCTGTGATATAATACCGCTTGACAAGTTTCCAAAACTTGTTTACTAAATTCAATCATAGCAGAAATGCTACCGTGTCAAGACGGATCAGTTTAACTTTCCCCGCTTGTTCTCAAGCAACTTTAAACCCTTCCTACAGCTTGACATGTAGGAGGGGTTTTTTTATGCCCATACAGTCTAGCGGAGCAAGTGGCCTCACAGGTTAACCCAAGTCTGCACAAAGGAACCCGAAGCGTAGCTTCCAGGTTCTGGTGGTTGCTAGGTTTGACAGAGATACCGACCTAGCGTAACAGGTGGCTCCTAACGGAGCGTGAACACCGTCCCGTAGCTTATACAGCACTTACCACAGCCAAGCGGGACGACATGAAAGAGCGTCAGACTCATACGATTTGAGACAAGACAGCAGGATATGGTTCATTCGTAATGGGTGAACCATGTCCGAACGCCAAGAGCTACACCGATTTGATTGAGACCAAGGAACCAAAGTTTTTTTTTAAAAAAACAAGGACGATTCTTCTTGACCATACAAATACCTTTCCCTACATCTGACCAATACCGTAACCAAAACAAAACTATGAACCTAAAAACAAATACTAAAACGATAAGTAAATTGATAAATGGATGTTGCTTTGAAGTAATGAACACTATGCCAGACAATGCATTTGATGTTGTCTTTACTTCTCCACCATACAACAGAAAGCGAAACGACAAATACAACAACCACACCGACATCGTAGATGACTACTACCAGTTTCTTCACGACTCAGTTTCAGATTGCTTGAGGGTATGCAAGGGCAACGTGTTTTACAACATACAGAAAAACTCATACAACAGGCAAGATGTTCATCGGCTGATGGGTGCGTTTGCACCTGAACTAATTGAGGTTATCATATGGCACAAGTCTAACCCAATGCCAAACCCTCACGTAATCAATGCTTATGAATACATCCTGGTGTTGTCATCAGAAAACAAGTCTTTAAAAGCAAACAAAACCTACACTAAAAACCATTTCACTACGCCCGTTTATTCGGCCAATCCCTACAAGCATATACATAGGGCAGTCATGAACCCAGAGGTTTGCAGTCATGTGTTACTCAACTTTGCTAAAGAAGGTGATTCCGTTCTTGACCCATTCATGGGTATGGGAACTACTGGTGCGGTATGCTCATCAATGGGCATGAACTTTACTGGCATAGAGAAGAGCCTTGAATACTACCAAGAGGCATCAAAGCGAATCAACGAAGAAACTCAACTGACCTTTTAACCGACTCCTAAAACAAAACTATGAACCTAAAAACAAATACTAAAACCGCCCTCATTGATCTTGAACTGATCTCTTACTCTCATGCCGCTAAGGCCGAGTCAACTGGCACAGGTTTAAAAAGCCTAGTCGAGATGGTAGAGTTTACTATACAAAGTGTAGTCTCTGCTTGCCGCGCACAAGAGCATTACCTCGTAGTGTCTGGACGTGACAACTTCCGTAAGGTCTTGTATCCAGACTACAAAGCAGGGAGACGGGAGAAGCCACCTCTCTACGTGCCATTGATGGACAAGCTTGAGGAATTAAATAATCACAGGTGGTGTAAGCACGACCAGTTAGAAGCGGATGATTTACTTGGCATCATGCTGACGAACGGAAGGGTTAAAAACCCAATCCTTTGTAGCATAGACAAGGACTTACTTGGTGTCCCAGGGTGGCACTACAACTGGAACAAGGATGATTGGCCTCGTCAAGTGACACAAGCTGAAGCAGACTACCATTGGTTAGTTCAACTTCTCATGGGAGATTCAACCGACAACATTGAGGGGATGAAGGGGATTGGTATTGCTAAGGCTCAGAAGTTGGCCTCTGCTTATTGTGAAAGGATGGGAACACCACCATCACCTATCCCTGCCGCAAAAGAAATTTACGAAGCGGAAGGTTTTACCCTTGACGCATATACAAAGTGCCTCATGCTCATCTCTATCTGGAGGTCACCAATGCCACCAGAGCTTTTAGAAAACGAACTTATCTTGGAGGTGGCAAAGACCATCCCAAGTTTATAAACCAAACCAAACATAAACATGAAACTACAAAAAGACACACACAGAACACCAAAGCACGAACGCACACAACTGGAGCAAGGCTTCAGAGACAAAGCTGCAAACCACTTCCGCACCTCCAGGAAGTGTGATGATATTTACACTGAAGCTCTATACTATGGTCAGTATATAGCCAATAAATACGCGGCAATTAGCGTTCGCACCTCACACCGCTATGGCTTCCTGCAAGAAATGACTAAGGAGCATTACGACATTGTATCAGAGACAAAGGAAGAAAGCTACTTCAGCAGAGTGATGCGTGGCTATGAAGCCCTTGAAGAGATCAGCAAAGATTTACCATAACCAAACCATAAACCAAACAGAACATGATTATTAAAACAGCAACCTACCCTTATGGCCCAGCCAAACACATGGACGCGGACACACTTGTCCAACGCCTACAAGTTGTCTCAGGACACCCTCGCTTTGTCGATGACTACGCTGGCTCGCTATCCGAAGGAGAAGAATATTGGATACCTGGTGTTCACATGAAGTCTAAGAAGCGCACGGGAGATCAAATCCTAGCATGGATGGAAGATAGTGGCATTGATCCAGAGTTTCAGTATGACGTAGATATGCGTCCCGAGTCCGTAATCCTATACAACAAGCACGGCCAGTCTCTGGTGACCTACCCTTACGGAACAGGTTGCCTACGTGAAGCGGCAGAGTTTGTTATGGATCAAGAAGGACGCGGAGACAGCTAAGTATGCCTAAATCTAAAAGCTCGAAACATCCCCACTCACTAGAGTCGGAGACTGTTGTTCTTGCGTCCTGTCTTCTGTCTGAAGATGGTTCCGTTTACGACGAGGTGTCACAGGTTGTTCAACCCTCTGACTTCTATGTAGCTCGCAACTCTACAATCTTCTCCACTATGGGGCAGATTGTGGGGAAGGGTTTGGAGTTATCAGACATCACACTACTGGAGCAGCTACGCTCCGATGGCAACGAGAAGGAGATTGGTGGTATCGGAACCATCTATACAATTCAAGAAGCCTGTGAGACAGCCACCCACGCCAAGTATGCCGCCAACATAGTTAAGGAGAAGTCTAAGCTTCGCCAGACCATCCGTCATTGTAGGCTCGCCATTGAGGAAGCAGAGGAGGGGGAGGAAGAAGCCGACTCCGTTACGTCTAAGCTAGAAGCTTCGTTACAGTCCCTACAGGACGTTGATGATGGTAAGGGGGACGGGAGTATCAGAACTGCTGCCGAAGCCCTCAGAGAGGACTACAAGGCTATGGTGAACGGAACCTATGAGGTGTCTGCCATGCCCACTCGCATTGCACAAGTGGACGAGAAACTTAGCTGTGGTGGCGTAGCCAAGGGAGAGGTGATGGTGATTGCCGCACCTACGTCCTGTGGTAAGACTGCCCTTGCTCTGAACATCGTCTTGCAGAACGCAGTTACGCACCACATACCAGGTCTTTACTTCTCATTTGAGATGCAAGCTAAGTCTCTGGCTAACCGCATGATTCAAACCTGTGCCGCCACACCACTCAACCGCTTGCATGATGGGATGATGAAACCAGAATACCAGAAGCGTGTATGGGAAGCAACCGACAAGATGGCAGAGGCTCCTATCTTCACCAACCACTACGTTAAGAGTGTGGATGAGTTACGTGCCAAGGCTCGTATGTATAAGCGTAAGCACAAGATTGAGTGGATTGTCATAGACTACCTTCAGCTTGTGCCTTGGGATCGCAACATGAAAAAGAACGATGGCATAGCTGAGGTCTCACACCAAGTGAAACTGATGGCTATGGAGTTGGACGTTCCCGTCTTCCTGCTAGCACAAGTCAATCGTGAGGGAGCCAAGCGTGAGTCTGGTCTTACCTTGTATGACCTAAAGGATTCTGGGGACATTGAAAACGACTCCGACATCATCTTACTTCTATGGCCTGACGGCAAGGATGTAGATGAGGCTCGTCGAGTAGACGCAGAGCATGGAGCTTACGTTTCATTGAAGTATAACATTGCCAAGCAGAGAGAAGGTGCGCGTGATGTGAAGGGTAAGTTCATCTTTAAGAACCACATAGGAAGGTTTCATTGATGCCATGCTACAGGATTACATACACCCGTCGAGATATGCCCTCACCCTGTAGTGCTATTAAAACAGCACACACCGAGGACGAAGCAATTAAATGCTTGACTACTGGCAGTAAGAATAAAGGATACAAACTAAAGAAGACGAATGTTCCCATCACCATTACTAATATAAAAGAACTAAACTAAAACTAAAACTAAAAGAAAGATACAATGTGGATACTACCAAAACAATTACACACCTCAGCCTATGTTCTGGATACGAAGGAATTGGGCTTGGACTCAGAAGCGTTCTCCCAAATCTGCGAGAGATCGCTTACGTGGAGAGGGAAGGATTCCCTGTCGCGAACCTGGTTGCAAAGATGGAAGAGGGAAAGCTGGATGCAGCACCTGTCTTCACGGACGTTAAGACCTTCCCATACGGAAAGTTTCGTGGATGCGTGGACATCCTCTCTGGAGGATTCCCGTGTCAGCCATTCTCAGCTGCTGGAAAGCGTCAAGCTACTGAAGACCCCAGACACCTCTTCCCCTACATCGCAGACGGAATTAGAGAGTGCCAACCTAGAATTGTTTTCCTTGAAAACGTACAAGGAATCCTCAGTTGCAAGACAGCCGACGGAGAACCAGTTCTCCAGTATGTCCTCAGAACATTGGAAGGATTGGGTTATCGAGCAACGGCAGGAATATTCTCAGCGGAAGAAGTCGGCGCGCCTCATCAGAGAAAGCGAGTCTACATCCTTGGGATGGCAAACTCCAACAACGATGGACATAGAGAGAACTCCAGAGGGAATGAAAAAGCGGAAGGCTTACCGGGAGAGCATAGGACGGAAGTATGTAGAGGGTTGCCTAACCGAACAGGTGAAGAACTGGTCAACTCCAACAGTGATGGACACAGCAAACATTCAGAAACCCAGAAAGAAGAATCCATCTGGGGGACAGAAGCCACCACTATGCCAAGAAGTGAAGAACTGGCCAACAGCAACAGCAAGAGACTGGAAGGGGTGCGGCAATGCAATCACTCGCAAGGACGGGAAGCATCGCATAGACAACTTAGAGGCGGTGATCAAGTATGGCTATCCAGACCGGGACAACACCAACACGAATGGGAAGAGCCAAGAGTCGTGGGGAACTCCGAAGGAACAAGACAGTCGAGCGGCGAATACGGACAGAGGCAAGCACAACTTGGGGGAACAAGTCCACGGGATGTGCAATGGCCAGCAAGACCTAATAAAGAGCAATACGACTGGGAAGAGCCAAGAGTCACAGGGCAAGCTCAACCCGGATTGGGTCGAACACCTAATGGGTCTTCCAGTAGGGTGGACAGACTTAGGCTCTTGGGAAACGGAGTAGTTCCTCAAACTGCAGCCAAAGCATTTACGACCCTATCACAAAGACTAATCTAATTACTAACAGAACTATGACAACAGACCTAGACGAAGCACGACAATATGCAGACACAATGCTTGAAGCCCTGGACGTAATGGGCAGAGCAATGTATTTTTGCTTGAACCATCCAAACTCTTCAGAGTTCAAAGCACACCGCAAACTTCTCATCGGAGCGCACGAACGTATGGGTAAGGACACCACCCACTTTCTAGCACAGATAGACGAGCCAGAGCTTCCTTACGAGCCAACCGAAGAAGAGTTATCACAGCATGGCTAGGGGTGAAATCAATTCAGTCTTAGGCATGACGGAAGGTAAGTTCCGCACCATGATTAAGTCTGCCCTCAGACCTTGCTGGCGCAACTCGTCCCGCAAGACCTTCATCCAATCCGTTCGTCAGCGTGGCATCAACCCAGCTACAGGTAGAGAACGGTTCGTCGTGGTCTGTGTAGACTGCGGCAAGGAGATGGGGATGTCAGAGAAGGAGAGGCGCACAAAGATTGACGGAACCTTGGAGAAGAGAGCCAAGAGTGTGTATGAGATTGACCACGTAGATGGCATTACACCATTCACCGATGTTCAAACCCTAGAGACTTTAACCCCACACTTCAGGGATATGATCTACGGCAAACAAGAAGTTGTGTGTGTGGCCTGTCACAAGGTTCGCACAGCCAATCAAAGAAAGAAAAAATCTTCTTGACACACCTAACCAACATCCATAAAACCTTAACTAACATCAAGCAATACAATATTATGAGTAGAACAAGAAACACATCAACTGGGGGTGGCTCGTCCAACCCTGCCACTAAATTCTTAGAGTGGGACACGCAGTCTGGCGACTGGAAATACTGGGACAAAGAAGCAAGCACAGAGAAGCACCTGCCCATCTCGACAGCTTTCATTGTCTTAGATCAACTCAACACAGTTAAAGGTTTCTCTGAGGCCAAGCAAACTGGTCTATGGTCTAACGAAGTTCGTGGTATCGGTGACAAGCTAACCGTTCGTAACAAGGACGGCATGGTTGCTACTGGCACATGGTCAGACGTTAAGGTTACACAAGGAGCCAAGTTCACCAAGTCTATCTACGCTATGGCTAAGACAGGCTCAGACGACTACGAGCTAATTAACTTCCAAGTTAAGGGTGCTGCTCTTACAGCCTGGATTGAGTTTGTCGATAGCGTCAATGGTGACAGCGGTCTATACAACGACACAGTTGTTGCCATCAAGGAAGCAACCGACGAGAAGAAGGGTGCTGTGAAGTTCAAGAAACCTCTCTTCGCTGTGGTTAGTAACTCCTTGTCCAATGAAGCTGCCGCCCGTGCAGACTACTACGACAACATCCTACAGGATTACCTCGACGACTACCTTGGCTATGCCAAAGAGCCAGACCCAACGGAAGCTGGTAACAGCGGTTCGGATGACTTCGCATCTGAAGCAGTTGCACCAGAACCAGAGTTAGTTGAAGCCCCGTTTTAATATAGCCAACCATTGACCCCAAGACGCATGGCGGGGGAGACGCAAAGCTCCCCTGCTTGCCACAATGATATGACAGAGATCAAAGACACTAATCCAAAAGACATGATTGGCATACGCAAAGCCCCAATGTCTGGTCTACCAGCACCAGTTCTTATGGAATGTGGTTTGGTTAAGTTACACGGAGACTTGAAGTATGGTGCTTACAACTGGCGTGAAGCTGGTGTTAGGGCATCAGTTTATTACAACGCTGTATGGCGGCACTTGACCGCTTGGTATGAGGGCGAAGACTTAGACCCAGACTCTGGAGAGCATCACATAGCTCACGCCATGACAGGGCTAGCAGTTCTTCGTGACTCTCAAATGTTTGGTAACTGCGTTGATGACAGACCAATCTCACATAAACCAGGATGGGTGCAAGACATGAACGAACGTGCCTCCGCAATGATTGATAAATCTAAATAACTATGAA
>Ga0208899_1002472_pt1 | contig 12294 bp, 21 predicted proteins | sample VirMetDEL_Nov_24_FD_184518 | JGI IMG/M metagenome (GOLD analysis project Ga0208899, IMG submission 184518) | Aqueous microbial communities from the Delaware River and Bay under freshwater to marine salinity gradient to study organic matter... | ecosystem: Environmental > Aquatic > Marine >...
CGACTCGTCCTCAGAGAATACACCCTCTGAGTAGAACCCTGTAATTTGTAATACAGCACGAGCCTTAGCTCTTTTCTCTGCGGTCTCAACAGGGTAGTGCGGAAGGGTTCTTCCGTTCTTGGTGGTTTTTACGGAGCAGTTGTAGTGATTGGCTGTGCCATAGGACTCTACGGTATATACCTCACCGTTAGCGTCTATCTTTTCTGCTATGGCTTTGATACAGCAGTTCTCCTGATTTTCAGTAAGCTCAGGTACTACTTCGTAGGTTACCGTTATTTTGTCGTGTGCCATTATCTTCTCTACACCAGTGCGTGTAATGATAATGAAGCCCTGTGAAGGGTGCTTGAAAAAGTCTTTGCCAGTAAGGTTGTATCTATCGGCAAGTTCTCTAAGTACGTTTTTTTCTGCGCTCATAAGTATGTTATTTCATTTGCGTTTTCCAATCCACTTGTTTCTGTAGTTGGGTTTTGTTTCCATTTGCTAATACGATCCTTGATAATGTTTAGCTCTTGCATCGCATTAAACTGTGTGTCCTCACTCAAAGAGTAGACAGCGGTATTATATGGAAATTCTTTTTCTATAGCAACAAAGTAAAATTGATCCATTGGAACGCCCAATACATCACAATAAAATGCTGCTTGTAGGTCGTATCTATACCTAAAGAAATCAGACCTAAACGCCTTGATAGATGCGTCTTTACAGGATTTCCAGTCCAGTATAGCTATGGGTTCTTCGTCACGAACCAATAACCTATCAGGTCTAACTCTATACAGCAACCCGAATATATCTGGTTCAGCGCTTAGGAATGAGTACTCGTCCCACACATCGTTATGGTCATGGTCATGATACACCTGTTTAAGACCTATGTTATTGACCGCTGAGTTGTACATGAACTGGATACGATCCATGTCATACTCGCTAATAGACGCTTGGTCTTCAGCTAAAGAACACTCAAAATCGTTTTTATATGATTTGTACTCTTTGGTCATGGTAGGAGCCATGATGTCTGGTCTCCTCTCAAGGATTTCTGCTATGATTTCAGAGTCCTTGAACACCTTAAACCTTTGGTGGAATTTTTGGCGATCCTCAAAATACGTGTGCATGGCATCACCAAAGATAAGCGCTGGTGTAGCATCAAATTTTTGCGTGGCTCTTTGTATGGAGTGTTTAGCAACAGCCTTAACAAAGCTACTGGATATGTACTCGCTTAAAGAGTGGTAATCAGCGTTGGATAGGTCACTATAAATTTTCATAGGGTTCTGGAAAGTTTTCTATTGATATTATTTCGTAGTCAAACGCATACAGCGCCTGTTCAATTTCCTCAATCATGTCATCCAAGTTAAAGTTAATGATAGATACAGGAACCTTAACATAATCCATTGGGATAGCATCAAAGTCATACACCGTTTCGTGTATGGAATAAACAGTTTTGTCCCCCACTTTTTGTGCATAAAGTCTGTACTTTGGATACGGATCATTTTCTTCTGGGTCAAACATCAAAATCGCTTTTTACTTTATGTTTCTTTTTAACTAGGTCATACGTTCCACAGAACCCATTACACTCGACAAGGGGCTTGACATGAGACCCCCTTCTGGATTCTATGTTAGGTATATTATGATAATCTGGGTGAGAAACCAAGAAAATATTTCCATACCTTTGTCTTAGCTTAGGTTTCTGGTATAGAACAGTTACTGGCTCCCCTTTAAGGTCAGTAAGTAAGTGTTCCCATACCGCCATTTTGTAGAACTTCTTAGGTTCTTCTTTCTTGATTTTTTTCCAGTATCCAACCCCACCTTGAATACAACCAGTTTGATAACAGTTATTGTTTCGGTAACCCATCACGTATGGAGCTGGCAAATCAATATCGGAATCCTGCAATATTTTTACACAATCTTCTTTGGTGTATCCGTACTGTAACAAAGGATAGATAGGTTTGATTTGTGGATAGTTCACCGACATGGACATGGCTCTGCCTAGTTCGTGTTCGCTGAAATCAAAGCCAAATACTTGGTGTTCGTAATCATCTTGTTTTTGCACTTGCTCACGAACCTTTCTTTTAAGTTCTAGACTACATATCGCACCAGCCCCACCATAGTTTAGATTGAGGTGTTGTAACCAAACCATCTCGATCGACTCATAGTTGTCGTTAGTTACTGTTCGTATGGGGCGACCATACCAAGCCTCGCAATCCATCAAAAATCTATAGGTATCTGGGTGTTCGTTTCTGGTGTCTATAAAAACAATTTCCACGTCATCGTATTGCTCTAGGATTTTTTTACACGCCACCGCAGATGCAATGCCACCAGACCACCAACTAAGGATTTTCATATATCACATTTTTTGTATATGTTTAAAGGTAATCAACTAAGAACATACTAAATTTTTGCGATATGGACAAGCCAACGTATTACACTATTATCCCAGCTGAGGTACGGTACAACAAAAACATTTCTGCGAATGAGAAGGTGCTGTACTCAGAGATTTACACTCTCTCACAAAAGAGTGGTGGGTGCTTCGCTAGTAATGGATTTTTTGCGGAGCTATATGGGGTCCACAAGACCACCATCAGTAAATGGATTTCTACGTTGAAGGAGGAGAAACTTATAGGGGTTTCCTACCAAATACAAAATGGTAATGTAGAGAAACGAACGATTACCCCCCTTGCTCCAAACGCTAATACCCCTACACCGAAACGCCAACCCCCCCTTGCTCCAAACGCCAAGTATAATAATACAAGATATAATAATAGTTCTGAAATTATTTTGGGGGACATCATTTGATTTTTATTTTGGATACCACTACATTGGGTTTGTACAAGATTAACTAATACTAAGAAATATGATTGATGTAAAAAAACTAGACGATGTACAGGTGGATGGAATCGACTTCAGAGACTATCCCGATTTTTGCGATGCGTTCCTAGTGTACGCAACCTACGAAGGTAGGGAACTAACCGAGAAAGAACTAGACGAGGTTCAAGAAGAGAACCAAGAATGGTTCTACGAACAAGTTGAAAAAGCAATATACTAAGGAGGATATAATCATGCCAAACTGGTGCAGTAACACAATCACGATTAAAAACCTTTCGAGAGAACAGGTTAAGGACATATTAATGTACATAGCAGAGAACGAGGGTAATTTCTTTCAGTACTTTAGACCAAGACCCGAAAAGTACGATAATGACTGGTACGATTGGAACCTAAAAAATTGGGGAACTAAATGGGATGCTTGCGACACTCATATATCTGAGGTTCATAAGGATAAAATAGTCATTATGTTCGAGTCAGCGTGGGGTCCGCCTATATACCTCTATGAGTATATGTACAGGAGCTTATTTCAATTTATGGCTTCGTATTCAGAACCTATGATGGGTTTTGCAGGGATTTTCAAGGATGGTATAGACACCGAATGGGAAATAAATAGGGTAGCGCATTGATATAAAAGATTTCGGGGTATCCCTAAAAGATTTCTACGCACATACCCACCCCAGAGCAACAAGGCTCCCAGTTTAACCGCTGGGGGCTTTTTTTATGCTTATTATTTAAGTTTGCATATTTGAGATAGACCCCTTATCATGAGTTGCAAACCTTAATTAATACTAAGAATATGTTACAATATACTTTAGATGAAATCATGAGCGCATGGTACGAATGCTATGGCGAGAACCTCTCTGAGGAATACGCTGGATTTTTAACTTACTTAATCAATATGAGGACAGACCATGAGAACTAAGAAACCCTTATCAAACTATCGAATAAACAAAGCTAAGCAACGCACCAGAGCGCTATTGACTAGAGCGCAATTTACCCCAGTCTGGGATACTGGCTTGATGTGGTACGCTGACGCTCACCAGCTATGGAATCACCTAGCCCATACCAGAAACCTATCGACTGATAAAGTTGCTCAGATTGCATCAGCTCTTAGCCCCAGCGTTCAATGGGAAATAAACAAAGTGGATACGCATACCCTAATTAACGCCTATCAAAATAATCGAGAGATTGATTCTTTCAATGTCAGTACCTACGATTCTAACAAGGCTAAAGCGTGGGAAATTATGGGGGGTTTTAACAGCGTGAAACCTACCGCTCTCAAGACGTATGCTTTTTATCGCAACATGATGTTAGACCCAGAGCCAGTAACGATTGATAGGTGGATGATGAGGATATTTTTTGAGCGCCCCATCAAGTCGCTTACTACCGCTCGCTATAGGCTATGTGAGGATATTATCAGAGATGTAGCCAGTGAGTTTAATTTGCTACCCTATCAAGCTCAAGCCATAGTTTGGGAGCAAGCTAGAATTGAGGCGGTTCACTCGTTTCAAGGGGGGGTTCTTTATGTTTAACCAACTTAAATTCACCATTGACAGCCTCAAGTACTCGCAAAAAAATGTAGCTCTAGCCACTGGGATTTCTGAGGCTCGCTTAAGCAATCTATGCAATATGACCCAATCTAAGCTGGACAGCTCTATCAAGCTGAGAGAGTACAGGGCTATAGCGCAATTTTTAGAGGGGCTATACCTGTGCGAGGGTTGCGACTCTATCATCACTGATGAGGATACCTATACCATTGAGGAAAGAGAGGGGGGTTATTTTTATGATAGCGAGAATTTTTGCGCTAAATGTGGCTCGCCCGATTACTATACTTTAGACTTTGTGGGGGTGGATTTCTACGCAAGGTAAAAAGATTTCGACGCACCCCTTGAGGATTTCGACGCACCCTCTAGCTAACCCCTAGAGGGTTTTTTTATGGGTGGGGTAGGTCTGGGGGGGGTCTGGGTGGGTCTATTATCTTAGTTCTAGGAATTGAGAATAGTTTGGCGTACTTTGATTGTGGCGCTGGTAATCAGCACCGCCCCAGCTCTGGGGCTAAATTCAATTAAATTACATACTTATGAGTACTAAAGATAAATATAACAACCCACAAGACATTGATTTTGATACACTTATGGAAGTAATCGATATGTTTGTTGATTTCTGTACCAACTTTGACGGCTGGAAACTAGAGGAGCGGTTTACTGAGTTTTTTGGCACTGGTGCCGCCTCTCATAGACTTAGCAAGCTGGGCGAAAATCCAACCCCCTCAGATTTTGTGCGATTTTATCAAAGCATGAGTTTTGCTGGGCGTGAACAGTTCCTCAAGGTAGTAGTTGCTGACCGCTTCGAAGCCAATAAGGACTATCTCACCGCCTTGCCTGTAGACTACCGCCCAAAGTCTGGGGGCAATCCGATTTTTGCACCGTTCGAGTCGCTTGAGGTGGCTTTTGATACGCTATCCAAAAAAGACATGGTTTTAGCGGGTCAACTCGCTCAAACTTTTTATGAGTTGACCGCCATAAGCTACAGACGTGAGGGGGTGCAATCATGATTATTTATCAATACAATCTTGACACGTTTATTAGTGATTTTTTGGCTAGGCGTGACAACTTCAGCCGTGAGGGTCTTTCCCTGTTATTTGAGTTCTACGACTCAATTGGCGAGCCTGTAGAGTTCGACCCGATTTCTATGTGTTGCGACTGGTCTGAGTATAGCGACCCACTCGAGGCGCTGGGCGGCTTGATGAGTTCAGAGGATGTTGAGAGCCTTGAGGCTTTTTACCTTACCTGTACTTATGAGGGTTCGACACCAGCTGAGGCGCTCGAGGAAGTTCTAGGGGTTTCTGTTCTCTGGGACGGTGAGAATTGTTTTTTAGTGGGGGTCTGACATGAATGCTCTTAGATTCTTACTTGCTGATGTCGGACGTACTCAGCGTGATTTGGTAGAGGCTACCAGTCTTAGCCGCTCGAGGGTTTCAAGGCTTGCCAGCTTCCCAGCTTTCGAGCTGGGCGACCGCTTGAGCTATTACGAGGCTATGGAAATCCAACACGCTTTTTTAGAGTGGGGCGGGGTGGACTCAGACCCCCCCGACTTTCTCGCCTTGCTCTAGAAACTTGTTAAGCCTTAACACACAGCCCCCTAGTTCACCGCTAGGGGGTTTTTTTGTGCGGCTGACAACTGGACTGTTTTTTAAGTACCTATTTTTACAGTACTTAAGCCCTCACTACTTTTTTACACCCCTATAAATTTACGTTTTAACGCCCTCAATCCTCTAGAGGGTATGAATACCAGCCTTCAAGCCGTTCGTGTCTTACGGTTAAAATTTGGGCGGTCTGTGTGGATTTCTGGCGCTGGGTTCCATCGCTCAACCCTTGAGCCGTTCCAGTCGCTCGAGCTGGTGAGGATTTCCAGTCCCAGCGCTGGGGGTTTCTACGCTCTCAGAGATAAAGATTTTTACGCTCTCAGAGCTGGAGATTTTCACGCTCTGGCGCTCTCAATCTGGGGCAATTCTAGGCGATGGGGGTACCATATTAAATATGTTTAGGTGGTGGGGGGATCACCCTCCCTCCCGCAAAAACTAAATTTTCACCAAACCTTGTCAATTAAGAATTTTTACGTAGGATACTTGCGTTTTATTGAATTTATACGTAGGCTTCTGTCAATCTACAATAACTTTTCTACTATGAGCTGGCACAAAAAGACGGATATAACTTCAAAAGAGGAGCTTTGGGAAGAAATAAGGGTCGTTCTACAGTGTTTACACGCTATACCGTCTATGTCGGATAAACTGCCCAATTACATATATAACCGCATAGAATCCATTATTGAGTATGTCAAAGAAAAAGGCTGGGACTAACGAATTTACACCTGATGAAAAGGTTGCCATTCTCAGGGAAATAGAGGTGTTAGGCAACGTGTCAAAAGTGGCTGAAAAGTGGGGAGTGTCTAGACAGTCTATTTATAACTGGCAGGCACAACGCTCAAAGCTAGAGGATGACATGCGCATACAAGAGCAAGCTAAAGATGTTGTTGTGCGCTCAAAGTTCGACCCAGAACTCCTTAAAGACCTAGACCAATACAGAAACGCCCTTCAGTTTATTGGACACCTTGAGGAGCGAAAAGAACAGCTCTCTGCCAAAGTAGAGTTCATGCTCATAAAGGTGACGACCCTGTTAGAGAACCATCCAGATCTTGACTCGATTCACCCGAAGGACTTGAGCAAGATTATGAAGGACCTTCATGACGTGCGTAAAGAGCTAAGTAATGAACCGACCATTATTATCGAGTACAAGAACAAGCTCAGAGAGCAGACCCTTCAGGTACTTCAGGACTTCTTGGACTTAGACCAACTAAAAGAGTTTGTACAGAGGATGGAGGCTATCGAAGCGGACTATGAAATCATCTAAACCTTTTTATTGTACTTCGGAAAACAGTGGCTACAAGCGCTGTAAGCGTCAATGCAAACTGTGTCAGCAAACCTATGGCAAAACTAAAACAAAATAAGTGGTCTGATTTATTAGTTAATGTCGTGGGTCACGAGCCACCCCCTGACTCCTTAGACCTGCGCAATTCCTTTATTGAGAATTGTCTAGCCGATCAAGACGGGTTCAAAGTGACGCAGGCGGATATACACCTTACCATGCAGAAGGGTATTTTTGATTGGCAAGAACAAGCCAATACCATTAACGCTCGCCTTAACGGACTGATTAGAGCGCCCTACAACACAGGAAAGTCGCAACAAGTTCCCATTGGGTTGTCTGCTTACTTGACTACGAGAAAGCACGAGCTGGAAACGCTGATTGTATCTGCTGACGGTGGTATCTCCACTAAGCGTATTTTGTCCCTAAGAGCTTTATTTCAGAGTGATATGTACCGCTACTGGTGCAGAGAACATAACTTTAATCCTGTTGAGTTTGACCGCACCGATACGGGCAGTACGCAGCGCATCATTGTTAAGAGTCGTAACCGCACGGGTAACCCAACGTATGAGGCGTATGCCGTCCTCACGCAAACTACGGGGCAGCGTGCTGGGGTATTGATTCTTGATGACGTGTGTAACGATGAAGACCGTATCTCTACCGCTCGTAGGGAAACCGTATGGAACAAGGTGTCTAACACATGGATTAAAAGGGTTCACGACAAAGGTATTGTTTTAGCGGTGTGTACGCCATACCATCCTAATGACGCTAACAGCCGTCTCATGAAGTCGGGCATCTTTAATGTGCTTCAGATTTCAGTCAAAGAAGACAAGACGGGCTACAAAGTAGAGGAGTGGAACAACTTTGGAAAGTAAAACGTGCATTACCTGTCACTTAGAAAAGTCAATATCCGACTTTCATAGGAACGCATCCAGAAAAGATGGGTACAGACGAGAATGTGCAAAGTGTCGTAACCAAATTAGGCGTAAAAAACACAAAGACACGTATTCTTATAAGGTTGAACGAGGCATGGTCTATTGCATGGAATCTGAAGGCTTTTATAAGATAGGTGTTACTCGCTATGGCATACGCAAACGTATGCAATCCATTCAAACGGGCAATCCATTCGAGGTTAAATTGATGTGGGTAAAAAGAACAAACAACATGGGCAAATACGAGCGCATGATCCACCAACAGCTAAAAGAAAGTCACGTAAGGGGCGAGTGGTACGCCATTCCTAAAGTCTTAGCCAAAGAACTTAAAAATATAGTAACGCACGATGATGTTTAGTAGCAAAGAAAAACCAAAGGTATTTATGTACGCTCGCTTTAGTATTGATGTAAATCAAGAAGAGGTGGATGCCATTGAGAAGAAAATGAACGAGTTTCTCAAAATGATAGACGCTGAAATGGTCCAGCAGTACTGGGAAGTTACAGAGAGAGACTCTACTAAGATTCACGACATTATTAAGCAATGCAGCAAGAATAACTGGAACCTGTTAACTTACGACCTTAAAACACTACACAAGTACAAAACAGGTGCATTATCTATTATACGAGAGGGTGACGAAGTTGGGGTTCCAGTCTTTTTTATTGATGGGCAAACGGTTATGGAAGTCTTAATGTCTGGGTCATGAGAGAGCCTGATAGAGTCTGGGAAATTCCGTTATGGGAAACAAATCATAGTAAACAACGTTTACTTCAGGAGGAAGCAATGGACTTCTTGTCGTATAGGCTCGGTTATGAGATGCAAGAAGAGACGGATGACCCTACACGCAAAGCCTACAAACACTTCGATGGATACAATCACTACCCTGACGGAAACCTCACAGCACTCGATTATGATAGCAGCCTTCCTGTTTGGTTATGTGCTGATTTTAATCGTAGCCCACATTGTTGGGCGCTCTTACAGGTTACGAAAGCACGGAACGGACTTAAAAGGTACATTGTCTTCGATGAAATCTTCTCGAAAGAGGCGCTTACCACCGAACAAGCACAAAAAGCCGTAGAACTACTACAAAAGTGGGGAATATCTAAGGTTTTATTAGCTGGAGACAACACTTCCAACCAAAAAAGTGGTAATTATGGTAGAATCGGCAAAAATGACTGGGATTATGTTCGAGAAGTGCTTGAACAGAACAACATTTCGTATAAAAACGAGCTAGACATCCAAAATCCGAAGCGAAAAGTGCGAGTGGACAAGGTAAACAACGTAATTTACGCTGGAGACAATGGAGAAAGGCGTTTATTAGTCAATACGAGGTGTGATAACGTTATAAAAGATTATATGTACTCCATCGTGAACGATAAAGGGCTAAAAATCGACAATGGAGATCGTGGACACATGTCGGATGCGACAGATTACGCTATTTGGCGTAACGAGCGAGGCAGTAATGCCCCCATGTATGTGCTCCGCTAGTTGATACTCTTGCCATAATTGCGTCAAACTTATGGCTGAATTACGCTAAAATTCAATACCAATGTCTTTACCGTACAACGTTACCTTTGTTGATTGTAACGCTCTTTTCTTAGGTTTACCGTACACCCCTATTAGGTCTTTGGCTTTTTGTGGTTGATACACCCTTACTAGATTGTTATTCATGATTAGGGTCAATACAACATAGTCTTGCGGTATCGGTCTAGTAACTAAAGGGTCATTCTTTTGGAAGATCCATGACAAACCAAACGATTGAGCCTGTTTGAGTAGTTGGCTTTTTACGTGCAGGTGATGCGTGTCGTTCACGGTCATGTCTCTGTCGTAAGACTTTTGACTCGTTTTGTACACACCAACATCTGGTTTTGTACAGTTTTGACCCATTTCTTTGTACATGAGCCACACAGCGTACTCGGCTACCTTACCATAATAGATGTCCTGTTTAATCTTTTGAGCGTCTTCCTGACCTCTTCTTTTGTATTCTGCTTTATTGGTGCGATAACACTTTTCGGCAAAGTCAACGATCTCTAACTTATAAGAATTTTCAATGGATATGTCTTTGTACTTCATATAGGTAAACTTGGTATTGAATCTTGAAGCAATATACACATATTTTTGTCACTATGAAAAAGAAAGACCCTAGACTAGAAAAAGCTGGCGTGTCGGGCTATAACAAGCCGAAAAGGACTCCGAACCATCCAACGAAGTCTCATGTCGTAGTCGCAAGGGTCGGTGACAAAGTGAAAACAATACGCTTTGGTCAGCAGGGGGTAAGCGGAGCAGGTAAGTCACCTAAGACTGAGGCGCAGAAAGCTAGACGTAAATCTTTTAAGGCTAGACACGCAAAAAACATAGCCAAAGGACGTATGTCAGCAGCGTATTGGGCTGATAAAGTAAAATGGTGATTGATTATGCCTTTGCAACGTGGCTCAGCTCCAGATATTATCTCTAAAAACATTCGACAACTCATAAAAGAGGGCTACACTCGCCAACAGGCAGTTGCTATAGCCCTACAATACTCTAGAAAGTAATGATAGATACTTCCCGATTATATTCCGTGTCCCTTGATGTTGTTGAAGACATCATAATGAAAGAGTCAAGACACCCTTATTATAGCGTGGCACTTGACCGAGCCAAAATTATGAACAGCTGGTTCCAAGCGGAGTATGACGAGTACACAGCCATTTCTAGCACGGTCTTTTCAGATAAGTCTTATATCATCGAGCAATCAACCATTGAATCTGATGACGAATATAAAGAGCGCTTAAAACGCATGAAGCTGTTTCCTTTGGAGCAAAAGTTTCTATCAGCGCAACAACGGATCTATGATGAGAATAACGTGAACAGAATGTATCCTGAAAACAAGTCATTCTGGACATGGAAAGAGTCTAACTTTGATGACTCAGGCTGTTCCATCACCGAGTTTTACCGAGACAAGGTTCTTTTCGTAAAAGAGGTTCTTGGATTCGGAGCCGTAGTAACCGACCTAATGATGGATGGCAACGGCAATCCTGTCACCGATAAAGACGGTAACGTAGTACCATACAACTTCGTAGTTAGACCTCACGAGCTGTGGAACTTCCAGATGAAGCAGGGAATACTAACGCTGCTCGTTACCAGACAGATGTACTACGACCTAGAAGGAATTAAAAAATTTAAGTGGACAGCTTATACGCCCGAATATATTTGTGTGTATGAGGACGTAAACGGTAAAAAAGAAAAGAAACTAGAAATACCTAATCCGTTTGGTGAAGTGCCAGCTACATTATTAAAAGGGCAAACCGATGCGAACAGCTCGTTCATTATTGGTAAGCCTCGTAGATACTCTCTAAAGGGTATGTACCTAGCCGCTTCTGAATTGTTTTATGACCTAAAGAAAGGTTCAGAACTGTTTGGACACCCCATTCCTGTACTTACGGATTCCATTGTGCGGTCTCTAGCGGGGGTCGCTGACGATGACAAGTACGATTCTCGCACGATTAAAGAGGGTGTAGGTATGGCTATCATTATTCCTGATGACCAGCAAATTCCCAACAATATGCTATACCAAGCGGATATGTCGGGCTTACAACACCTTAGAGACGTTATCTTTAATGACCTAATGTCCATGATATTCTTATTGGCTCAGGTTAGAGACAAGTCCGTTGTTAAAAGCAATGTATCTGGATCCGCTAAGAGATTTGATAACGTAGAAGAGCAAGGATTGTTAGCAGCTACCGCTATGGACATGGAAAACATAGAGACACAGGTCATCCGCAGAATGGCTAAGGTTCGTGACGAGTCTTACGAAGACTACATGATTACATACAGCAAGCACTATGACTTGTCCAGTGCGGATGAGATATTCTCGGACATCACAGAGGGTATGCAGTATCACGCACTGAGCCTACCACTTATGAAGAAATTAACGAGTGAATATATGCGCAAACGTTCCATGCCTCAAGAAGATATAGATGAGGTGATGCGACACTTTGATGAGTACGGGATGCCTAAAACGCCTACGGACATACGAAATTTGGTGGATATACTACCACCCGAAGAACTTCAACGCCAAGCACAAGTTGGTATTGAAACACAAAGCGAGCAATAATTAACTTATAACCATATTATGAGCGAACAAAACATAGAG
>Ga0208899_1002473_pt1 | contig 12292 bp, 9 predicted proteins | sample VirMetDEL_Nov_24_FD_184518 | JGI IMG/M metagenome (GOLD analysis project Ga0208899, IMG submission 184518) | Aqueous microbial communities from the Delaware River and Bay under freshwater to marine salinity gradient to study organic matter... | ecosystem: Environmental > Aquatic > Marine >...
ATGTATGAGAAGTCGTACAAATAAAAATATTATTAGTAGATGTATCTTTAACTAAATCTCTAGCATTGTAACTTGTAGAAGCAGACCAGTTTCCAACAAATGTTCCAAGTTCTTGAGTTACAGAAATTTCTCCAGAGCTATCAAAAGCTAAAATTTTATTTGCTCTGTTCGTTGCATCAACTGTAAATTCAGTCGATGTCATTGTATTCGTTCTTGATAATTTTATAGATCGATCAACTTGTTCTTGTAGTTCTTGAGAAATAGAAGTTACTTTATCATGTGCAGTCTCAATAGTATCTGCACTCATTGGATCATTATCAATTAGATCCATTGCTTGTGTTTGCGGTGTTGATCTTCTTAATACAACAGTTTCACCAGATGCTGGAATATTACCAGATGTAAAAGTTACAGTTCCAGAATTTCCACCAACTCCAGCAACTGTATAATGTGTTGTTAAAGTTTTTACTGTTTCAGTACCATTAGCAGATCTAATAATTACCTGGATGTCATCTTCGTCAGTTATTTTAAAGTTATAGGTAAAGGCTGTTGTAGAGCCATTTCCTGAATAACTGCTTTTAATTATGGTTGTTGAAATTGTCATTTTTTATTATTCCTCTACTGTTTGTAAATCTTGAAAATACTCATCTTCTGGTTTTGCTAATGGTTGTCCTTGATTTTTAGTTTTAATTTCGTTTAATAAATTAGATCTAGCTTCACTTCGTATTCTTTCTCTTAATGCTAGTGAATTTTCGTAAGCACCTTTTCCAGCTATTTCAAAATCTAATTCTTCTATACCTCCTACAAATTCTGGATACTCTTCGTAATCATTTGAATTTTCATCAGAATTAAATAGCAAGTCATCTTTGGCTGCGCTTCTGGCTGCAGTAAAAGCTTTCTTTATATAATGTTGTTTTGCAAAGTTATCTAAATCTTCAGAGTTATATTCTTCACTATTAATTATTGCTGTTAAATACTCTTTAGCATATTCGCCAGATCTCTTTTTCATAAAAGATAATTCTTCTGAATTGTATTCAATGCTTGTTGATAAACTTGTTTCTTTATCTTTATAAGAAAATGATTTTGGTAATTTGCTTATCTCTACACCAGTTTTTAAAATTTCATTTCTAATAGGATCTTCTTTTCTAAAAGATATTAATCCAAACCGTTCTATTTCATCTCCAAGTAAATCATAATCTTTTGGTAGTGAAGCATCGTATAAATTCTTTTTAATATATTCATTAATCGTAATTGCGATTTTATTGTTATCTTCATTAACAAGTTTCATTCCTTGTCTAATACCAGTTGGTACAAAAGCACTAACCATTGATTTAGCTTGTTTTTCTAAACCTTTAGTAAATCCTTGTTGTTTATAATTTTGATAATCATTTACAGCTTTTCCAACACCAGCCATAAATGTTGAAGATCCAATATTTTCTCCAACAGATAAAGTTAATGCTAGGACCATATTTAAATAGTCTTTAGCTTGGTCATTGTCTTTAAATCCATACTGAGCAATCGATGCTAAGTCTGCAGCTTGTCTAAAAGCCATCGCAATAGGATCATTACCAGTTAGATTTATTTGTAATGTTTCATCTCCGTATGGAATATTTATTGTACCTGATTGAACACCAAGTAACTTTTTCATATCGGATTTATTATATTTATTTTTAAAATTAACTCCGATTTCTGGAGATGTACCAGTACCACTAATTCCAAAAGGTTTAGAAAATGTCATACCCATGACTGTTAGATAGAATAAACTACCAGTAGCCATTTTAGATTTAGCAAGTTGTTGAGCAGCTAAACCATTTTTTCCTGTAATGTCATTTTTATATCTTGTTAATAATAAGTTAAGACCAGGAGTTCTCTCCACAGTCATTCCAACTACGTTTGCTGGTGTTTGAATAAATGGTAAATAATAGTTCGAGATAAAAGTAAACCAGCCTGATCCAGATTTTAATTTTTGTAAACCTTTTCCATAATCTAAAACATCACCTCTAGTACCAAGTTTAGTTTGAAACGTACTTTCTAAAGTAACTTCCATTGCTCTTTTAACATGAGCTTCAGGAGGATTAACAACTCTGTTAGCTAAATACTCTGCAGCATTAGCTTTTGATACAGCGCCACTTTGAACTAACTCTATAGTTTCTCTATAAGCTAAAGCATAGATCTCTGATCTATATTCTAAATTTTTAAAGTAATTATCTGAAACGGATAATAGTTTAGTAGGTATTCTGCCTAGTGTTAGGATACTTCCAACTGCATCAGTTATATCTGCAAGTTTACCATCCTTCATTCCAAGATGTTCCGCAGTTGCCTTACCAGGTCTTATCTCTACTTTAGATCCACTAAATTGAGGTTTAACATTTGGAAGGCTAGTTGGTATTCCTTTAAAGCCAATGCTAGGCATTTCAAAAACTCTACCTACCGCACCCCACATTTCAGCTGCGGCTTGAGATCTACCAAAAGCTTTTGCAATATCTTCAAATTCTGAAACACCTCCAGTTTGAGACATATCGCTAAAAAATCTTCCAGCTATCTTTCTCTCTTGCTGCATAATACCTTGAGTAATCCAGTTCCCAGCAGTATTTCTAATATGCGTCATCGGATTTGATAAAATCGCATTTATAAATATTTCTGCTAAAGCTTCTTGAGATTTAGTAATTAATCCAGCTTTATCTGTAAGTGTTGCTCTTGCCTTTGCTGTATCTGTTTTAAGATAAGTCTTAGCTAAATTTCTAATAGCCTCGTCTCCTCCAAGATCCATGATTAATTGATCTCTATTAAGATCGTCTAAATTACGAGCAGTAAAAGCTTTATCTCTAACTGGTATTTTAAATTGTTGTAATGCTCTTCCAGTTTCGGTTTGAACACCTTTGATAATTTTTTGTAGCTCAGAAGTTAGAGCCATGTGCTGTCTGAATTTTAATAAATCTTCTGGAGTTCCATTTTTTGCAGCAACAGCTAACTCATCCATCTTATTCATTGCAGCTAATAATAATTCTCTAGCAGCTAAGATAGTTTCAGCGTTTAATGTCTGACCAGGCTTTATCTTTAATAAACTTTCTTTTAAATCTTTAGAATTAACCTGGAGTAATTGAGCCATCTCTCTTGTGGCTTCATTAGTTTGAACACCTCTTTTTTGTTTATCAATAGAAGTTTTAAATTGTACAGATACTTCATCAATAAACTTTAAAATATCATCTTTAGTCTCAAACTTATTAATATTAAAATCTATTAACTTATTAGGTTTAATCTTATTCTCTTTTGTAAAGAGCATCTTCTCCGCTTTATCAACTGATACTTTAGGCGGTGTTTTTAAATTCTTCTCTTTTAAGCTTTGCTCTACACTAAGCTCTTTATTTCTAATGCTATCTGCTTCTGTTTCAGGTTCCTTTTTCTTTTTTAATTTTGGTCCTTTAACTTTTTCATCTATAAATTTTTGAGCTTTAGGTAGTAATTCTTTTGTAAATTCTTTACCTATAGTTGTTGGATTAACCATTCATTTTTACCTTTTTGAATTTTTATGAAAATTTTTTAGAAATATTTGAGGATACTTAATATTTACTAATTTTCTGTTAGATTTGAAATAGTATTGTTCCTAGTATTGTCTAGGATGAAATTACTCTTTAGTCTCTGAAGAGTTTGTCGAAGTCTGAGAAGGCTCGTTCATCGTAGTCGTATCCGTATTTGTCTGCGAACTCTTTGTCGAGATTTTTCTTTTTGGAGAGTAAATCTCGTATGAGCTGTCGAATATCGGCTCGTCCAGTTTGTCCAAGTATTCCGCTATAATTTTTCCCATAGTCAGTTTTATCTTTAGTTATTAAGTTTCCGTTTTTGTAATATATCAATGCGGAGTCGCCATCAACATTTAATTCGACTAGGTTTTTGAGTCTTTTTTGAAACTCGATGTTATCCAAGTCGCCAACATTGATTACAACCGCACCTTTTTCTTTAGCAATGAGCGCATGTCCATCACCAAATTCTTGATCTAAAGCAGCACCTAATTTTTTAATTTGATCTGCTGAAAATTTATTTCCTGTTTGTATTGCTACAGAGTTAGCATTCTTTTGTGATCCTGCTTTTATAAATCTATGATAACCAATGGCATCTTGTTGTAAAACAACACCTCTTACTGCTGAATATAATTCTAGTAATTTCTCACTTGGAGCATCCATTTGAGTTACATCTTTACCAGCACCTTTTACTCTGGTTGTTGCAATCTTAGTTTGTCCAGAAGGATTTGTTACACCTTGATAGTAACCTGGAGCCTCAAAATGTCCTGGAGAAAGTAAGTTTAATTTTTTAGCAATAATATCTGATCCATCTTCATCATTTAATAATTGTGAAACTTTTAATTGGTACTCGGATTTAATATTAGGTGTAGCACTTCCTAATTGATTTAAATGTTTTGAATAACTACCTGGTACTGTTTCCCAAGATACAAATGCTAAGTTATCTTCTAGTGCATCTGCAAAATCAAATGCAGCCTTACTTGTATCTTTAGAAGTTAACTCATAATCCATTGCTGTATTAAATCTTAGATCAGCAAATTCTTTTTCTTTACCTTTAACTGGTATGATAGATCCACCACTTCTAACACCAACACCTTGATCTAATGCAGCATCTGCAAAAATTTGTTTTGTGCTATCAAATCTTCCTTTTGTAGCAACCCATATTGCAGCTTGAGCTTGATCAATATCCCAATTTTTTTGTTTAGCAACTTCGTTTGTTATATCTTCTAAGTAAGAATATTTTATACCATCACTTAATTCTTGACTTACAAAACCACCAGCTCGGTTCATCCATAAATCAATTGTTGCACCTTGTTTTAATTCTGGATTAATTTCCTTCATTATATTGTTATAAAAATTATTTGTCTTTCTTCCGTTCCAAGGAATGTTTTCGTTTAACAATAAATGAGCTTTTAAATCTTTTGTTTTCTCAGCTATGTTTTCATATTCACCATGACGGACAACCATAACATTTCCACTATCATCAAGTTCTACAACTTCTAATCCTGTAGATTTTTGTCCTTTAACTCTTTTGCCTCCGCCATACTTACCAATCAAATCTCTTTTAAATTTTGCTTTTTGAGTAATATTTAAATCTTGAGGAATTGTTGATCTCTCTAATATTTCACCATCCCAAATTTTATCGCCTGATTGAAACTTATTCCAAGCCTTAATTGCAAACTGTGTATTTGTTGCAACTGGTTTTTGTGGTGAATAAATTGCTAACAATTGAGCAAATTGATCAGCTGCTTGTTTATCGCCTCTGACATAATTTAAAATATTTTGTCCACTTTTATTATACCAATCTTTACCAAGCTTTCCTTCATCAGCTAATCTATTAAAATTACTTAAAGTTTTTTTTTCAAAACCTTCAGCTGTTAACTTTTTTAAAGAAGGAAGGACCTCACCAGCCTTCGTTCCTAACATTTTTTTTACAACTGTTGGACCTAACCCAGCAGTCTTTTCAAAACCATATTCATTTACTGTGCCTGGAATACTGCTTTGATCATCATCATTATTAAATTCTAATGGTGCTATCTCGTCACTAGCTTGATCAGAATCTTCTGTAAATTGTTCTACAACAGCTGCAGATCCAGCTGCTCCACCAACAGCAATATCAGCTTGTTTAATTCTATCTTTATTCATTGTTTTGTAATTTTTAGCTAAACCCAAAACATCATCAAAGATCTTACCGAATGCACCAAACTCTATCGCCTGGACAGCTTTATCGTACATTTCCTCTATTGGAGTATCTTCAGCAACACCTATAAAAGACTTTAGGTTTTTCATTGAATTACTATCAACAAAGAAGCTTTCTTTTTTATCAAATGCTAATGCACCACCCAAAGCAAAAGACAATGGCATTCTCCACATCTTAGGTAATCCAGCCTTCTCAAGCTTTTTATAAATTGGATATGTGTACATAGCATCTTGTCCTAAAGCTCCAATCATCTTAGTTACAAGTGGACTATCTTGTTGTGCGTTATCTAAATCGGATTTTATTTTTTCAAACTTTTGATTAAGTTGATCTGTAGCATCTGGACCAAACAATTCTTCTGTTAGACCAATCGCACCAGCAAAATTATTTACAAATTGCATCCCATTAGTTCCGCCTCTAAGCGCACTAATAAAAGTATCTCTTGGTATATCCAACATAAAGTCAGCAACATCTTTTAAAAATATTTTATTTTCTTCATCAGATAATTTTTGATCTTTATTAAATACTATTTCTCCAGCATTAGGATCTGGATCGATGCCTTCAATTTCTGCTGTATCAATATTGTTTTCTTTAAGTAATTTATATTCTTTACTATTGTAAACATCGTCTTGTTTAACTTGGTTTAGATATAAATCGTAAGTATTAAATTCTTGCATTATTTTTTATTTTTAATTGTAAACTCTTTACCTAAAGCTTTTTTAACATCACCATCATTGATGATTAATCTTGTGTCGTAAGTATCTTCAATTAAATCAATCTTACGAAGATCATCTTTATAAGTTTCTAGGTCTTTAGACTTTCCATAAGCTATTGCTATTTCTTTTCTAATTTCATTAAAGGTATCTTTAGGTGTTGCATTTAGTTTTTCTTTGAAATTATTTATCGAAACAGATTTAGGTTGCTCTAAATCATGAAGTTCAGGCAATTCTTTTTTACTAAATTTTTTAATAACCTCTGCGTAAGCTTGTTCTGGAGTGAAGTTTTTATTTAAAGTTAAATCATCATATTCATTCAATCTAGCTTCCGCTCTAATCAAATGACTGTTATCTTTTGGTCCACTAGAACTTTTAAAAAATGATTTACCTTTGCTAATTCTATCTGATCCAATTTCTAATAGTTCTCTAAACTTTTTATCTTCAGTTCCAAAAGTAGTATCGGTTTTATATTTTTCAGCTAACTTATTATATTTAATAATACTTTTAGGAGTTAAGCCTTGCATAATATCTTTATTAAGATTTACATCTTCTTGAAGGCTGTCTAATTGTTCAACACTATCAGCTAATGCAAACGAAGCATTTACAATTTGTAAAATCGCTGGATCATCCAATGTCTTATCATCAGCCTTAAATCTAAGTAATTGATCATACTGTGAAGAGTTAATAGCTCCACTCTGTCTTAAATCATAAAGATCATCTAATGTTGGATTTCTTGATATATTCTCATCTGTAGCATTTAATCTAGCATCATTGATTGCAAGTAATGCTGTTGTAAATGTTTCGATTTTAAATTGTTTATCCTTCTTTTCAGCAAAGATTATATCTTCTTCAGATTTAATCTGTCTTGATATATCGCCATTTCTAATTTTATTAATAACTGCCTTTTGGCTTTGAATAGGTAAAGCGTCTATTATTTCTTTTCTTTGCTTATCATTTAAAAGATTAACATCTCCTCTGTTACCACCTTCAATGTATGATAATTCAATAAATTCTAAATCTTTTTCTTGTTTTAATTTTTCTAATCCTTCAGCACCATAATATTCTAAATTTAAAGGATCTGTCCAAAAGCTTTTATATTCTCTATCAGCTAATAAACCATTTTTACCACCAGCAACTCTATCCAATACTAACTGATTTAATTTTTTATTTTTTCTAGCTTTAGTAACTGCCTGGTGATTTTCAGTAACCTTGCCTAAAAGATCTAAAGAGTATTTTCTTTGGAAGTCATTAACATATTTTCTAACTGCTTTTTTAACTCTTTTGTTAGAACCTAAATCTTTAAAATTTTTTTCGTAATTAACATCTTCATTAAAACCTTCTAAGGCTAATTCTAAATTACTTCCTCTTTTATGCTTGTTGTACTTCTTAACTAAATCTATTGATAAACTGTCTGTAATAGATTGAGCTTCGTTAAGATCTTCTTCTTTTTTTTGTGCAGCATAAAGATTTGTCAGACCGTCTGAAAATGCTTTGAAGCCTTGAGCTTGTTGATTAGCAAGTGATAAAGGTATTGCTAAAGCGGATGTTCTTGGAACATTACCAGTATTAACTTGTCCTTGAACTTGTTGTACTTTTAAAATTGCCATTATAATTCAAATCCTAATTTATTAGCATCACTTAATAGAGATCCAACAGCTGCAAACTTTTGCGCTCTTGCAGTCATCTTTCCAGAAAACTCTTGTCCTTGAGCTTTTGCTTCTAACAATACGGATTGATTAAGTTGATCGTTATAATCCATCTCATCATTATAATCAGCAATGACAACATTGAATGCTGAATTAACATTATTTTCTAACATCACATCGTAAGGAGTTGTGCCTTCTCTAAACTCAACTCCACTTCTTAAAACATTAACGAATAAATTATCTCTAGCTTTTTCTTGATTTTTTAAAAGTAATGGCTTTGTGACATTATTATAAAACTTTTTATTAACTTCTGCTTTAGCTTCGATAAAGTCTCTCTCCATTCTTGTGACTTTAGCATTGTATGCTGAAATGCTTTTTGCAGATTGTGCTGCAGCGATGTTACCTAATGCGCTCATAGTATTTAGCCATTCTCCAATAGTTAGTTTGATCTAATCCATAAAATTTCATTAGACCTTCTTTTTGTAAACCGAGCCATTCAGCAAATCTAACACCAGTTAGGAACTCTTCTTTGACTGCAGTTTGTAATCTTATAATTTTGTTATTTGTGCATAGATAATCCAGTCTTTTCCTGATTAGCGATGCAGCTTTAATTTTGTAATCGTAAATATGTTTTGAAGATAATACCCAACCTTCAGCAACACCTTCCCACATTGGAACTATGCCACCTGATACAATCGGTGTTTCATCTAAGAATAAGGTAAATGATAAACCTGGAATAGCCATATCTAGTCTATTGTTCGTATAACTAGCGTCTATTTCCATGAGTTTACTATTCATACCAAACTCAATAATTTCATCTCCATGCTCCATTTGATATGGAACCACAGTAAATTTAGCCATCGTTTGTAACTAGTGTTGGATATATAGCAAGAATACTAGCTGGTAGCGGTTGATCTTGTTTTATAAAAATAAATCCATCACTATTAAAATCATCATTAAATTCTATTTCCTTGTCACCTTCTAAAAGTGTTTCTACTGGAGCAGATAAATTACTTGATGTAGTTCTAAAAGGTATAGTCTCTAAGTTAGATAAACTTGGACCAACCTTTACACCAACGGTTTCAAATAATCTTAAAACAACTTTACTAATTCTTTTTGTTTTACCTTGAGAGGTTCCTTCGGCAGCTCCACCTTCTATTCTCATAGTTTGTAAAACACTATCGTAAGATAAACCAACAACTGCTTTTGTAACTGATCGATCTAAAGTTATTGAGCCTGAGCTTACAGTTTTGTTTGCATGGACAGATCCATCCGCTAGGATAGATACAGTCTGGCCTTCTAAATGAGAAAGACCACTCAATGATGTTGTAGCGGAGCCACTATAAGTCAAATGACTATCTAAAAATTTAAAATCTGTTGCATCTGTTTCATCAAAATTAAAATCAGAAAAACATTCTACATATCTTTTTGTAGATCCATTGATCGTTCTTTTTACAATACACCAAAGTTCATCTTCATTAAGAACACCTGATATACTAGCAATACTTTCAACAACAGCATTACCAGATCCAAAAGATCCACCTAATATATGTCTGTGCCAACTAACAACTGCTTCTGATCTTTGATATGTAAGCGCTGCTAACTGTCCATCATCTCTAACACACCAAAGAATATTATCTGGTTCTTGTTGCCATTCCATTTGAACAATACCGCTTTCAGTAACTGCATCATTCAATATGGTAAGATCTGGTGCAACGTAACTATCACTATCAAAGTTATAAGCTAGTTCTCTAATTTTTCTTTTTGCTTTTTGTAAAAACAATATTGCATTACCAGCAGCAACTGCATCTACATTAGCAGATCCATAAGAACTTTGTTTTTTAATTGTTACATTAGTCGGTGTTATACTTGCATCCGTACCATCCGCTGAAACTGTAAACTCTCCACCTGATGTACCAACGACTAAAGTTCTTTGTGCTTTTAAGTATCGAATAGCATTAACTTGATTTGATGCGATGGTATAAATCATAGCATCATCAGCATTCGTTCCTGTTGTAAAATTTTCGTAATCCCCAGCTTTTGAAAACCATATTGTTTGTGGATTATTATTAGTTCCAGCAAACGCTAATCTTTGTTCATAAAAACTTACACAACTTGGTCTGTTGTTAGATCCAGAAATCGGTAGTGATGGAGATCCAGAAAATGATACTGTTGCTAAGGACCAAGAAGTATGTCCAGTTCTACTAAGCTTACGAACATTATGATTTGGATGGACCAGGTACATCACGTCAGCAGATTGTGCAAATTTGATTTCAAATAACTCTGCCTCTAAATAAGGAGAAGCTATTTCATATGCAGATCCACCAGATAGTATTTGTCCTTTGTCTTTAAAAAATCTTATGTACTGATTACCAAATTCTAAAATATAAGTTTGAGTAGTTGAGAACTCAAAAGGTATTAATCTTGTTTTTTTTGAACTATCTTTAACCTCATCAATAAACTGAGTACCTACTCTTCTTGTAGCTGCTCCTTGAGGATGAACTAAAAAGTTCTCCATTTTTTTAGCAGCGGATTGATATTTTTCAAAATCAGTCCTACCAGTAAGTTTATTACCAAATTCTCCAGATACAAAAGATGTTAAAGCTAGTGTTGTTCTTGGCACTATAACCTCGCATCAGTAAATTCGTTACTCTCAATTTTTCCTAAACTGTTTTCTGTTGCATCAATAAATCTAGCTTCTCTTAATCTTTCATCTGCTCTAGCCATATAGTTATTTGCTAGTGTTGCGTTGTTAGTGATTGCGTAAGCAATGTCTGCTGCTAGTTGATGTGAAATACTTTCTTGTAAATAAGTGTCGTATAGATTTGGATCTGTTATTTTTGCAATATAAACTAAGAATATAGTTCCTTCATTTGTTACAATATTTCTTCCTTCAATTTTATATTCCATTTCAGAAACAATACTGTCTGTTGCACCGTTATGAATTTTTAAAACTCTTAAACAATCTGAAGGTAAAGAATAAGCAAATGAATATTCTACGACTGGTGCTGTACTATTTTGAGCAAGTTGAACTCTTTTGTGTAAACAATTCCAGGCATGAGATCTAAATACTCTATCTCTTACTGGTTCATATCTTTGATTAACTAATCTTGCATTCTTACTGTCATCTGTGAATGCTGATATTGTTGAAGCTCCTAAAAGATTAAGAGCTGAATTTGCTATATCTACTGCACTTGCCATTATGTTAGTTCTCCTTGTTCTCTACATGAAAATCTAATTGCTAGTTTTTCATCTTCAAAATCTTCTTTATAAAGTTCGTTTAATAAAAAATGTGATTGTTGGTATCCTTGATTGATACAGCTAGACCAACTATCAAATGATCCAGTAATACTTTGATTGTCACATTTGGTTTCTGCTGTTACATAACTACATACATATAAAATCAAAAGATATTTCACTTTAACATTTCCATCTTCGTCTTGCTTGTCTGATCCTTGAGTTTGGATTATTTCTAGTTTTTGCAGAAGATCTTTTCAGTTGTCCTAAAGATCTTGCGCAATATGATTTTCTTCTCTTCGCAGCTTTTGATCCTTTTTTAACTTTACCAGTTACTGCGGTTTTTAATTTTGATCCTGGATTAGCTCTTCTATAAGCAGCTACTCCAGCCTTTGTCATTCCAGCACCTTTTTTAGTAGGTCTGTAATTTTTTTTATTTCTTGAAATTGCTCTTGGCATTTTACTATTGCCTGGCGGAGTATTTCATCCGCCAAACAAAATTAGTTATTAGTCAATAACGTAGAACATTTGAAGTTGGATAGTTCCAGTTCCATTAGCACCAGCTAATGTTACAGTTACTGGTAATCCATCTTTATCTGCATCTACTACTGAGTTTTTTCCTAAAGCCATTGTGTCAAGAACAGCAACACTTTGAGCAGATGTTGACGCAGCCGCAGCTTTGTATTCATCCACATCAACAGCTTGTGCAGTTCCGTCTGCTTTTGTGTGAGCAGCATAGCCTACAGAAATTGTAGTTGATGATCCTAAAGCGTCATAACTAACAGCACCAGATAGTAATCTTGCACCATTTGGTATTGTAAACATAGTGATAGTGTCTTGTTCTGCAGATGCTTCGTATTCAGCAAATGCAGCTCTTACTCTACCGCTTAGTTCGTTAGTATTGATCTTTTCAGAAGGAACACTTACAGTTTTCGCATATTGTATCGAATTTGCCATGATATATTACCTCCTAAAATTACG